>Ga0315268_10000027_pt1 | contig 154014 bp, 141 predicted proteins | sample C1_top_MG_FD_204535 | JGI IMG/M metagenome (GOLD analysis project Ga0315268, IMG submission 204535) | Sediment microbial communities from Yellowstone Lake, YNP, Wyoming, USA - C1_top | ecosystem: Environmental > Aquatic > Freshwater > Lake > Sediment | place: USA: Wyoming | collected 2017-08-01
GTCTCCGGTATGTTGAGGTGCTTGTCTCACACCAACATCTTACCACCCTGGGCCAACCTTCTTCTTTACCTTTCAATGTCTTATCCAACAATTCGTCCGCCGCTAGCGCTTAACTCAGTGCCATTCACCAAACACATAATTATCATATCCATAACCACTGTTCGTGGGGAAATCAATTAAATTAATTTAATCATTTTCTTATGGACTGCTATCAAAATTACTGCTGCATATGCCATTTTAAGGTAAGACCAATTCTAAAATACCTAAGGCCGTTTACCCATACGTTCGAAAATGAGCACCGTGGAAATTTAAGCTGTCCCGCGGGAATGGGGTTGCTCCTCCCGCGGAGATTCTCTCGACACTAGGCTGTTAGTTGGAGAGAGTAGGGCGCGACGGCTAGCTGTTTATCGTTGACGGATGGATGACCCGCTGGTTTCTGTTCTAGCTGATCGGATCGAGCATCACGCGATCGACTATGTCCTGCAGAGTCCTACAGGCGCGTGGCTGCCGCGAGTCCCTCGGCGGGGGGCTGCCGCCGTGCGTCATGTCATATCCACCGGCCCCATAACGTGGGCACGGCCACGGCATAGAGCGTGCTGGCAGGGGATGGAGGAGGCTGCTCATCAGATGTTCCTAGCATTTACGTTCGACATGAAAAAACCTTTGGCCAACATGTTGAATTGTTCTCAAACAGTGAAAACCTAACAAGTAAACCGGGTAACTATTTTAGATGCCACTGGAGGGTAAATTTTGGGCACCTAACAACACTCCATTGCGCGCAGTCCACCATCCATGGAAGAAATGCCGGTAGTCGAGGCCATAAACGGTTAAATCTGCGCGTTAATCGGAATTACACCTCCAACCGCCAAGGGGCGAAGTATAATCAGTCGTAGAGAACAACTTTCATGTGCAAAATCCCCACTTTTCGTCTGTTTGGCACTGTTTTCGCCCTGTTTCTTTTGACAGTGCAGACGCCGCTGTTCGCCCTCGCGGATGACGCGGTAAATCCGGATAAAAAAATATCTAAAACAACAGCGCCGCCGCAAGCACCGGTGAAAAAACCGCGACCGTTATACACTACTTTAGATGGCGTCGCTCAGTTTTACAAAAGTACCACAACGCAGGTACGTGGATGGTTCACTCATGACCACGTAACCTCTGATGTTGTCCCAGGACAGGAAACCACCAAACCGCGCTTATTGCCCGATGTTGACAATGCCCATGAGCGCCCACCGGCGGTGCAGACTTTCTTTTCTGTCAGCCCACACACAGACCCGAATATCAAGAGTCCGATTTTGATGCCACAAGCTGATTACAGCCCTGCCGATTTCGAGAACTGTCAGGGAAGCAAAATCACTGATGGGTCACTGAGTGACTCAACGGCCGGGCTGAAAGGCTTGCATTTGCCCTCTGGGGTTTCACTTGGGATGTGTCTGAAGTTTTAAAGCCTTGTGAGGCATGCTTTTCTTTTGACATCATTTCTATGAACACGATACACATGCGAAAGAATGTTTTCCTGTTGTCCCTGTGCCAGGCGCTGATGAATTCAGGCAACGCACTTCTCGTTGCCACCTCCGCCCTCGTGGGACAGCATCTGGCCAGCGATAAGTCGCTGGCTACGTTACCGCTGGCGTTGCAGTTTCTCGCTACCATGCTTACCAGCATCCCAGCCTCGATGTTGATGAAACATATCGGCCGCCAGGCTGGTTTCATTGTCGGTACGTTTCTGGGACTTGCCGGCGCCGGACTGGCGGCTTGGGCCATCGTCCATCAAAATTTCGTTTACTTTTGCATCGGTGCAGCGCTTTTCGGAGGCTTTAATGGCTTCGGCACATATTACCGCTTCGCTGCCGCCGATGTCGCCACAGATGATTACCGCAGCAGGGCTATCTCCTACGTGATGGCAGGGGGTGTCATCGCGGCGTTCGTTGGCCCTAATCTCGCCAACTGGACCAGCCGGTGGTTGAGCAGCGCCGAGTTTGCCGGAAGTTACCTCGCCCTCGTTGGGATATACGCCGTATCGTTGCTGTTGCTGCTATTTCTGGATATCCCGCGGCCGAGCGATCATGAAAGTCATGACCGTGGACGGCCGTTGCGCGAGGTTGTTCTACAAGATGTTTTTATCGTGGCGGCACTCGGCGGCATGCTGAGTTACGGCATCATGGTGCTGGTGATGACGGCAACGCCGCTGGCGATGCACGAGCATGCCTACCTGTTCCACGATACAGCTTTTGTGATTCAGTGGCATGTCTTTGGCATGTTTGCCCCATCCTTCTTCACCGGCCACCTCATTCGTCGTTTTGGTGTGCTCAACATCATGCTCGCCGGCGCTGTGTTGAATATATTCTGTGTCGTCGTCAATCTTTCCGGTACCAGCATCGGGCACTTTTGGGCGGGACTGTTCCTGCTCGGCGTGGGCTGGAATTTTCTCTTTGTCGGAGGAACGGCGCTGCTTACCCAGAGTTACCGTGTGGAAGAGAAGGCCAAGGCCCAGGCGCTCAACGATTTTCTGATGTTTGCGTGCGTGACTGCCGCGAGCTTATCGGCGGGAGCGCTGCAGTACAATGTTGGGTGGCGGGCGGTGAATGTCGGCGTGATTCCGTTGATTGTGATCATTATTGGTGCGCTGCTGTGGCTTAAAATGCGGCGCCGTGCGGCGTTTGCCGCGGCGATGGGGATGCTTGAATAGACGAGATGTTTGCCATTTAACCCGCCCGGCGCATGGTTTTTATAGGGTAGTGAAATTTATTTTTCCAGGCCGGGAATAAAAAGCTCCTCGTAGTGTTAACCCATATGTCATCCAAGATTTATTGCAGGATCTTGTGAAATTGGCCGCTTGCGCCCCGCGCGACGGCCACCTTGGTTAACCCAATGTCTAAAAATACGAGGAGTTTCTCATGCAGACCAATCACGTGGCGCTTGCCAGCTTGTTATTCTTGTCCGTTACCGGTGTTGCTTTCGCCGGACCCGTTGACGATGCGCAAAGCCATTTCAAGGCGATCGCCGCGGGCGAGGTCGAGAACATCATGCGTGGCTATGCCGACAATGCACATTTTGAGTGGGTTGGCGGCCCGTTGAACGGAACCTACGTTGGTACCGACAAAATCAAGGAGGTGTGGACAAAGTTTGCCAAAGCCAACGCGTCGCTTGGGGTTACCGTGAACAAGGTAGAGGAAAGCGTCAATCCAGCCGGTTCCACGGTTACCGCCAACGTTGAGTTCAAGGGTAAAAACACCATTAAGGTGCGTTATGTCTTGACCTATCGTGCCGGTAAGCTGGTCAACGAAGTTTGGCAGATCGATCCGAAACTGATGGGCTATTAATTAAAGAGATGTAGTCGTAGGGTGGCGCTGGGGGAAGGGACTCTCCTGGGCCTTCAGATTTACTAAATACAGGCTGAGTATCACTCGTTGGATGCGCTCGTCAAAGTTGCTGGCAACGTCGAGAATGAATTTGGTGATCGGAATCGAACCCTGATGATGGCGTGGTGGATTTTGTGGATGACTTCAAAGAGTTGATCGTCGAGCATATTCCCCGGCTGCGCCGTTATGCGCGTTCTCTGGTGGGAAACCGCGTGCCTGCCGACGATCTAGTGCAGGATACGCTGGAGCGTTCTTGGGCGCGACAGCATTTGTGGAGGCGCGGCAGTGATTTGCGCGCGTGGCTCTTTACGATTATGCACAATATTTATGTCAACCAGCGGCGGCAGTATCAGCCTGCGGCCATGCTGGATGACGATGCTGTGGAGGCAACCGCCAACACTCGCCCTGAAAGCGCAATGGAGATGCGCGATCTGGTGAAAGCCCTGGCGCAACTTGTCCCGGAGTATCGTGAAGTAGTACTCCTTGTTGGCCTGGAACAAATGCGTTACGAGGATGTGGCGGAAATTCTGGATGTGCCGCTGGGTACAGTGATGTCACGCCTATCACGCGGTCGCGCGCGCTTGCGCGCGCTCATGTCAGGGGAGGCCCAACCGGTGTTGCGGAGAGTGAAATGAACAGCAACCGACCTATTGAGGAAAACGATCTGCAGGCGTACGTGGACAGTCAGCTTGATCCCGCACGCCGCGCCGAGGTCGAATCTCATCTCGCCGTCCATCCGGAAGACGCCAAGCGTGTGCAGGCCTATCAACATCAGAATGAACTGCTCGGCGCCATGCTTGGCCCCGTGCTGGAAGAATCAGTGCCTTGGTCGCTGCGTCGGCCGGAATTTCTGCGCTGGTCGCGCGGTTTGCGCTACGGCGCCATGGCCGCCGCGCTCGTGCTGGCCGTGATGCTTGGCTGGTACATCCGGGGCACACAACAGGAAGAGTTAATCTACACGACACTGGCGCAGCAGGCAGTCATGGCCCATGTGGTGTATGTACCAGAAGTTCAGCACCCAGTGGAGGTACGTGCTGATCAGGAGGAGCATCTTACCAAGTGGCTTTCCAAACGTCTCGGAACGCCGGTACATGCGCCGCACCTGGGCACCGTCGGATATGAGTTGGTCGGTGGACGACTGCTGCCGGGAAGAGAGAAGCCGGCGGCCCAGTTCATGTACCAGGACGCACGTGGCCAGCGGCTGACGCTGTACATCAGCGCCGACAGCAAGGACGGCAAAGAGACTGCGTTTCGTTACGCCCGCGAAGGGGATGTCAGCGTGTTTTACTGGATCGATGCGTCATATGGGTACGCCCTGTCGGGGGAGATAGATCGTGAACGTCTGCTCGCGGTAGCAGAGACGGTGTATCACGAACTGAATCGCTGAGGCCGTGACCCTACCGCATGGGTTCGGCGCTATAGCGGGCAGCCAGTAAAACTACTATATATAGTCATACCATGGGCCTTCCGGTAAGCGATTTCTGATGGTCACCGCCCGCGCCTCGCCGGGCGCGATGCTGTTGCGACTCTGGCGGCGGCTCTCCCCCTGGCCCGGCGGCCGCTGGTTTTTCAGCCGCGTCCTCGGCTGGTTTGTTCCCTACACCGGCAGTATTGCCCCCAGCATCCGCGAGCTACGACCGGGTTATGCGCGTGTGGAGCTACGCGACCAGCGGCGGGTACGCAACCACCTTAATTCCATTCATGCCATCGCGCTCGCCAATCTGGGTGAGGTGACCAGCGGACTGGCGGTGCTGACGGGCCTGCCGCCCACCACCCGCGGCATCGTGGTGCGACTGACCACTGAATATATGAAGAAGGCACGCGGGCGGCTGGTGGCGGAAACGAACTGTGTGGTGCCGGAGGTGCGTGGCGAAGACCAGGAGTTTGTAGTGCAGGCCGATATCCGCGATCGTGAAGGCGATGTCGTGGCGCGCACCACGGTCTGCTGGCGACTGGGGTCGGTGTGAGCATGGCTGGGAGTGGGTTGCTCGATACAGTGTTTACTCGTCAGGCGGGTATCGCGGTACCGATCATTTGCGGGGCGATGTATCCTTGCACCAATCCGGAGCTGGTGGCCGCCGTGTCCGAGGCTGGTGGCATCGGCATCATCCAGCCGATTTCGCTCACTTATGTATACCGGCATGATTTTCGAGAGGGTCTACGGCGCATTCGCGCACTCACCACGAAACCCGTGGGAATGAATGTCCTTATCGAAAAATCATCCAGATCTTATCAGGAGAAAATGGCGCGCTGGCTGGAGATCGCGCTCGAAGAGGGCGTGCGTTTCATTATCACCTCGCTCGGTAAACCCGATTGGGTGGTGCAGCGCGTGCATGCTGCGGGTGGGCTGGTGTACCACGACGTGACCGAGCGCAAATGGGCGGAAAAGGGAATCCACTGTGGCGTGGATGGACTCATCGCCGTCAATAATCGCGCCGGTGGCCACGCAGGGACCTTGGGTGCACGTGAACTCTACGAGCAACTTTCCGGGTATGGGCTGCCGCTCATTTGTGCCGGCGGTATCGGCAGCGAGCAAGACTTTGTCGAAGCCCTGCGCATGGGCTATGCCGGTGTGCAGATGGGTACGCGTTTCATCGCCACCACCGAGTGCGGCACGAGTGATGCTTACAAGCGCGCTATCGTCGCGGCGCAGGAACAAGATGTGGTGCTGAGTGAACGTATTACCGGCGTGCCGGTTTCGGTGATCGCCACGCCGTATGTGCGGCGCATGGGTCTTAGGGCCGGTTTTCTGGCGCGTTGGATGCTGCGTGGCCGGAGAACTAAACACCTGATGCGCACGCTGTACGCACTTCGGTCTCTGTGGCAACTAAAACGCGCATCGCTGGACACTACCGGCGAGAAAGACTACTGGCAGGCGGGCAAGAGCGTAGCCGGTATTCACGGCATCGAACCGGTCGGGGAAATTGTTCATCGCTTTGCCACCCATGCAAGGAAATAGACGGGGCCCTGCCAACGGCGAGTGAAATGATTGATGGTTACGAGAGGTGCAGGTACTGCTGCAATGCGCTGTAGGCGCCGGTGTCGAGTTCGCGGAACTTGATGGCCGTGCCGTGTTTGGTAACGCGTGCCACCTGCGCCGATAAACGATAGGATGTTTTTTCCAGGGCTGCCGGCAAGGAGATGGTCAGTTCTACCGGCACGTCGCGGGTCAGCGCGCTCCAGCCGACATTGAGCATCGCGCCTTTGAGGCTGAGGTCATGAATTTTGCACAGGCGGTGACCCATTCCGTGAATGATCATTACTTCCTGGTCTACCGGTATGCGGGTACTCATACGGCGTTCAAAATAGTTCATTCGTCTGTCGCTCCTGGCGCCCCCTGACGTAACGCCAGTATCCCATGCATGCCACGCTTTTTGAATAGATATGGTGAGTTCTCCAGGAAATCATGTCTGCATTGTGGCAATGGTTTCAGGCTATACGGAAATAAGCATTTTACTTACATGATATTCACCGGGTTTTTCCGCAGGCACTATCAATAGCCTTATATACTTGACTACTTCAGTCAGTTATTATCTAATACATACGGGTTGTATTGAGTAATGGGTGCCACCGGGAGCGGGCGATTCAGCCCGAATTTCTGTGTGGTATGTGTTCAAACAGTCAGTGAGGTTGCTTATGGGAATTCCAGAACGTGATGGCGATGGTTATCTGATCAACCGGGATGCATGGTCACCGGAAATAGGTCGTGCCATGGCCGAGGTGGATGGTCTTGCGATAGATGACGTGAAATGGAATCACATCGTCAAGGCCCGCGAATATTACGAGCAATTTGGCGTGGTACCGCCGATTCGTAAATTTGCTAAGTTTGTCGAAGAAGACCAGAAAGAATTGTTCAAGCTTTGGATGACGGGTCCGATGAAGCCGATCACCAAATACGGCGGTCTGCCAAAACCGACGGGTTGCGTCTAGATCGCCCCAGCTTACACGTTATCGAATTGCGGTAACCGACAGGGCCAGAGCGGCTACAGCGCTCTGGCCTTTTCTTTTTTTCGGGTTCGGTATGACTGATTTCGCATGAGATTCAATAGATAAGAATTAAGATAAAAAAGCGCGTCACCGCTCGTTGGCACGCCTGATGTCTGAGCTATCTTTACGTTACCCCAGATAACCGGCTGACGTCGATCGTTAGTTATTGTTGAACAGAAAAAATTCCCGCTTCAGTAACACCACATACGGCGGTGTCGTCAAACTTTGTGATGGAATATAAGGTTGGACCCAGCGCGTTCCTGTTGGCCAGCGGCAGCTGTTGTTGCTGCCGCCGAACGTTAGTTCAAACCGGGCAGGGCCGTAGAGGAAATCCAAGTTGCCGGGGCATGGGCATCGTAGCCGAACGTGTTGACGACGCCGACCAGTGCCAGGCCTTGCGTGAATATCGCCTCGGCGGAATCCTATAGGGTATCTATTAATGAGCAGCGAGTGCTTGATACCCATCTTATAGGTTGTGTCATGGCGGATTTTGTCCACCACCGTTTACATACGGGCCAAACCGCCTTCCATCTTTCCGATGCCGCCGCTGCGCACGTTGGGGCGGGCAGGTGGCCATGTATGTCGCCGGTACAGACCAAGGTAACTTTGCCATGACTTGCCTGGGCTAGGGCGTGGCGTCGGCCACGGCGGGGCTGAACAGCGCGGTGTCTGCTGTGATGCGCCGGAGTTTCATAGGAGAAACTCCTCCAGTCTTGATAGTGAAGTATCTTTTTGTGCTGCATGGCGACGCATTGTGTGCCTCCTTAAGGAACAGCAAACGGCGGAAGCAGGTTTACGTGTCACGACTAACTCAGTGGCGCTGGGGAGTATATTTTATTCCATAAAAGACATGAATTAAGTTCATGGAAATATTGAATCCAGTGGATGGGGTTCAATGCCGTTGGGGGGGGAATAATTACGCCAGTCGAAACGTCCTTTCTTTGTAGTCTGAATTAGCACCTTTGGTGCCAGAGAAGTGTGTGGTCGTTCGCAACTAAACATAAATTTGGAGGAGAAATTCATCATGAAGAAGTTATGGTTTCCTGCAAGAAATGTACTCAGGGCGTCGCTGCTGTCGGTTGCCCTCGCGGGCATTCCTTCGCTTTCCTTGGCAACAGGTGGTAACGGCCTATTAACGATCATCAAAATGGGGGATCTGCACGGTCACATGGAACCCCACGGTGTTATCTATGAAAACAACGGCCTCGGGACCACGGTAACACCGAACTCGGGCGGCCCCGCGAAGCTTTACACGTTAATCAGTCAGATTCGTGCGCAGACGCCCGGAAGCAATCTGTTGCTCAACTGCGGTGATACCTTTCATGGTGGTGCAGAGGTGATGTTCACGCGCGGTCAGGCACTTGCCAATGTCCTGAATTATTTCCAGATAGACGTCTCGACTCCTGGCAACTGGGATTTCGGTTATGGACAGGTGACGTTCCGTCGACTTCTCACGGGTGTTGACTCGAACGGTAACCCGTTTCCGGCCGGAAGCATCAACGGCGTGTCATTCCCGGCGGGCAAGGTGGTCAACTATCCTGTGGTTGCCGTGAATCTTTACAACGGTCCAGGTTCTGCTCCGGCGCTGGTCGGTCAGAGGGTACTGCCACCGTACGTGATGAAGCAGGTGAATGGCATCAACGTGGCCATCATCGGTATCACCACCGATATCACGGCGTCGCAGGCTGAGGTGTTCAACACCACATTCCGCGAAACCATGGGCTGGGTGGAACTGCCGGGCATCATCAACGAAGTGCGCAATGTTCAGGGCGCGGACTTGGTCGTCGTACAGTCGGAGCTGGGGTTGGCGAAGAATATCCAGATGTCAAAAGAAATTCCGGGCATTGACGTGATGCTCAGCACCCATACGCATGAGCGCACGCCCCAGGCCATCATCGTCCCGGGTACCGGCACGATTCTGGTCGAGTCTGGCACTGACAGCAATCTGGGAAGACTGGACCTGCAGGTGGCGGGTGGTCGGGTGGTGGCCTATAACTGGCAACTGATCAACGTGGACAATACCGTTCCCGAGGATCCGACAGTGAAGGCCATGGTCGATGCTGCACGTAAGCCTTTCCTGTGCGGTCCGGCGTTTACCCCGCATACCTTTCAGCCAGCCGGTTTTACCGCGGGTAACGGTCTGAAGCTGCAAACGCAGCCGAACGACTGTCTCGATACGGTTGTCGGCACGACCAGCACCACACTTGCGCGCAATAACGTATTGGAACACTTCGCCAATAATTTCTTTGCCGACGCGATACTCAACGTGGTGCCGAACGTGGCGGATATGGCGATCACCAACGGTTATCGGTTCGATACACCGATTGCGCCGGGACCGATCACGGTAGCGGATCTGTACCACTTTTTCCCCATCAGCCCAGTCCTGGCCGTAGGCAACTTCAGCGGTGGGGCGATCAAGGGGCGCGCGGAGGAGAACTTTAGCGCCGTGTTTGATCCGCATCCTTACCGGCAACGTGGTGGCTGGACGTTGGGGTATTCCGGCATGACCATGACCGTGGACTTGACCTCGGCCGAGCCGGCCAGTATCTCGCGTAGCCGCACGAAAAATATCATGATCCGCAACCACGTTACTGGTCAGATGGCAGCTCTTGATGAAGGCAAGGTGTATACGATGGTATCCTGCTTTGCCAACGGTGACCCGCTGGATCGTCTGTGCCAGACCTCGGGGGCGCAAAATCTCCGGTATGTGAAAACAGACGGCACGCTGATTCCGGCAACGTCAACGGTGCCGCCGGGTACTCAACTAATGTTCCCGGTACCTGCAGTCATTAAATACTTGCAGGCTAACGGTGGTGTCGTTCCCAGCACGAGCGTGGGTCGGATCACGGCGGTCAATAATTTCGTCCCGCAGTCGCTGTTTGCCGGCAATCCCCTGATTCAGGCGACGCAAGGCGCGGGTCCGGCCTGGTTAGGGCGTAACAATCCCGCCTCTGGCTTTGGCGAGAACGCCAGCGAGAGGGGTGAGATGATGCGTTCGCTCAACGCAAAGATGCAGGACCCGATTGGCAAGCTCGACAACGACGCTACAACCGACGCCGGTGTGGACGATTACGAGATGTCCTACGACGAATAGTTAGTTCTTTAAACATATGCTGCAAAATAGGACGGAAGCAGGGGGGTTTCCCTGCTTCCGTTTTTTTTGCGACAGTAGCTTTTCAATATTTCTTTCGAGGTTCATTCGACAATGAAAATCAACGTCATTCTGGCAAGTCTCTGGTTATGTATCGCTGCCTCGTCCGCACAGGCGCATGGCACCCTGAACTTCAGGGGGTCGGAGGGTGGCATAGTCCGCGCTCTCATCGTTGCTCCCACCCAGCCTCCGGTTGTTTACGCGGCTACTTCCCAGGCAGGTGTTTTCAAGAGCAGCGACAACGGACAGCACTGGCTGCCCATTAACCAGGGATTGACCCGCATGGACGTACTGACCCTGGTGCTGGACTCCACTCAACCCGGGGTGCTCTACGCCGGAACACGGAGCGGACTCTTCAAAAGTACCAATGGCGGTGCAACGTGGCAGCCATCGGGTACCGAACTCGCCAAGGAGCAGGCCAAGGTACTGCTCATGGACCCCAAGGATTCAAAGACATTGTATGCTGGCACGGTCCATGGCCTATGGAAAAGTGCCGATGCCGGTGTGACCTGGTCGCCGCTGGCCCATCAGCCGGAGAATTCCAATATCACAGCACTCGCGATCGCGCCGGATTCCTCCCGCCGCATTTACGCGGGCACTGCCCAGGGGCTTTTTCGTTCCAGCGATGGCGGGGAAAGTTGGACGCGCCTGTTCAAGGGCCTGATCGTGCCGTCCATCGTCATGCTCACCTTCGATCCGGTTCATCCGCAACTGCTCTACACCGGGACAGGTGACGGCGCCTACCGATCGGAAGACGGCGGGGACACGTGGCGCAGCATTACCTTTGCGCAAACGAATCTCCCTGTCACGGCGTTGCTCGTCGATCCTCGGCATCCGGATACGCTTTATCTCGGGACCTCGTTCGTCGGTGGGCTTTTCAAGACCGAGGATGCGGGAAAATCCTGGGTCAGAATCCGGGGAGAGGATTTCACGCCATCGATCACCGCATTGGTTTTTTCGTCGGGCGATCCGAAGGGGTTGATCGCGGGCACTTCCTTTTACTCCAATGTCTTCACCAGCCCGGATTCCGGGAAGACATGGAAGCCGACATCCGGCGAACTTGCCTTGCCGACATTTGAAAGTATTACCGGGGCGCCGGACGGCGAGTTGCTTTACGCTGCCGCCCACGATGGTCTCTACCGTTTCCAGGTCGCGCCGGGCGTCTGGAAACGGATTGGTGACGGGGGTGTTGGAACGCCGGTCAAAGTTGCTTATCGCAACCGCGAAACACCGGCGTTATGGGTTTGCGGCTCGAAAGGTATTGCCGAGGGGCATCTCCGTCAAGATGCCTGGACTTTCCACCGCGAAGCCTCGGCACTAAAAGGTTGTGCCGACCTGGCAGTGGATGGATCATCCGGCCGTGTCTTCGCCGCCGGCAAGACAGACCTCTGGATCGGGCCGGATCACTGGCAACGCCGGGTCGTCCCGACGCAGGGAGAGCCGATCCATCGGATCGCCCTTAGCAGAAATGGAAAGACCCTCTATGCATTGACGGAGCACAGGGCATTGCAATCCATGGACGAAGGCAAGACGTGGGAACAAATCGATGAGCACAACTCTTTTTCCATCACCGCTGTGACAGACATCGGCAAGGCCCCCGGTACTACATGGATTGCCACCACATCAGATATTTCCTACCGGACGCCCGATGGCAAATGGGTAAATGCGTCGCAGGGAATGTTCCCCCCGGGCGTGAGTGTGATTACCGCGTCACCAAATGGTGACACGCTTTATGCGGCAAGCCAGATACTTGGTCGTCTGTTCACGCGGCGGATAAACGAAAACTCATGGTCCGTTAGCGACATTGAGGAAGGTTCTCCGGACATATCGGACCTGTGGGCCGATCCGGCGCATGAGGGCGTGTTATACGCAGTGACCAGGAACAGCGGACTGTTCCGTAGTAACGACCAAGGTGAACATTGGAGCGCTGTGAATGCCGGTTTGGCCGGAAAATCAGGCCCGGCAGTTTCGCCCACAGCACTTCATTGATGGGGAGCTAATTCTGCCCGGAAGGTTCGTCACGATTTCCTGAAACTGCGTTTTTCGAGCCCGTATTCCTGCATCTTGCGGTAGAGTGTCTTGATATCGACGCCGCATGCCCGCGCGCACAGGTTGATATTCCCCCTGTGCTGGCGCAGGCATTCCGTTAGATAAGCGGTCTCGTACTCGGCGATCACCCGCTGGCGCCCGTTCTTGAACGGGACAGCCAGCGTGGCTTTCTCGCCAGCCGATCTGGCCGGTTCCGGTTTGCGGCTGATGACCTGGGCAGACCTGATTTCATCTGTCGGCATCATCACGATGGCGTGTTCAATAACGTTGGCCAATTCACGGGTGTTGCCAGGCCAAAGGGAAATGGGTGATTTAATCTTGTCACTTTCGTACGTTCCGGTGGCCATTTTCCATGGGCAGCCTGAAAGATGTTTTTCCCCCTGAGTTTATTTCCACCAAAGCGAGAGGTATGGCAGGTAGGTAATCAACGCCAGCCAGACCAGCATGATCAGCAGAAAAGGGATGACGGCTACAAACAGATTCAGTATCGGTTCCTTGAACCGCTGACTGGCGAGAAACAGATTGATGCCGATGGGAGGGTGGAGATAACCGATCTCAAGGTTGGCCAGGAAGATGATGCCAAGATGCACGGGATCGATTCCAAAGTGCAGCGCCAACGGCAGAATGAGCGGCACCACCACAAGGATTGCTGAAAAGATATCCATCATGAAACCGACGCCCAGCAGAAACAGATTCAGCAGCAGCAAAAAGTGTGTCTGCGTTTTCACGTCCTGTTCGAGCAGCGGCAGGATCAGCATGGGTACCTGGGCATCAATCATGAGATTTGTCAGTCCAATGGCAATCCCGAGAATGATCAACAGACTTCCTACCAGAATACTGGTTTCCTTGAAGACATCGTACATTTTGGAAAACGAATTAAAGTGGCGGTGGATGACGGCTTCAAGCAGAAGTGCATAGGCGGCGGAGCATGTGGCGGCCTCGGTAGCAGTAACATAGCCGCCAAAGATGCCGGTGATAATACCGATGGGGAGCAGTACATCCCAGATACCATTGCGCGCAGCGGCCAGCAAAGTGGGAAGCGAGAAAGTGTGCCGAACCAGTCCGATTTTTCGGGAGAAGACCATGCTGTAGACCGACAGCATTGTCAGCAATAATATTCCTGGAACGATTCCCGCCATGAACAGTTGTTCAATGCTGACACCGGCGACTATGCCATAGAGCAGTACGACGAGACTCGGGGGAAAAAGCAGTCCCAGCGATCCGGAGGAAGTCAGCAGTCCGAGCGAGAATCGTTTGGAATAGCCTTCCGTGGTCAGCATGGGGTAGAGCAGTCCACCGAGCGCAAGAATGGTGACGCCCGAGGCGCCGGAGAATGCGGTGAAAAAAGCGCACGAGGCGATGGCAACGATGGCGAGACCCCCGGGCATCCAGCCGAAGCCGGCGTTGAACAGCTGCACTAGGCGTTGTGGCGCGCCGCCACGGGACAGGGTGACACCCGCGAGCGTAAACAGGGGGATGGCCATGAGGTTGGCCGAGGAGGACATGCGCAATATCTCGCCTGACAGAATCGCCGGGTCAAGTCCGGCGGCATCAGCGGCGATCAGGGCGCCCGCGCCAAGCACAATAAAAAGAGGTACGCCAAGCAGTGCGATTACGACGAGGAGAATGATAATGGTAACGGTAACGGTCATGACTCACGTTTGACGGAACGGGGGCCAATCAGGAGGCGTATGACGAAATGGGATGCCAGCAGAAAAAAGCACAGAGGGATGATGATGCTCATGGCGGCGATCCATTTGTCCGCCGCGGAGGAGTGTCGCCATTCCTCAATCCAGAAGCGCGTGGATGACCAGAACATGGCTCCACAGACCATGGCGGAAAAGAAGAAGATGGGGCGTTCAAGTCTCCGGCGCCAGTTTTCAGACATCCACACAGACACCAGATCGATCTTAATATGCCGTTCGCGGACGGCTATGACCGCGCCGAGAAAGCTTATCCACAGAACGAGATTGCGGTCCAAGATATCCGCGCCGGGAATCGCGGTATGAAAGAAATTGCGCGCGCCAATCTCGGCAAGCGAAAGCATAAGCAGCAACGCAAGACCGCCAACGGCGATTGCGCTTTCAATGCGTGTAAAATAATATTCGAGCTTTGCCTTCCAGGTGCGATTACGGACGGGATATGTCGCCGGGTCGGTCACTTATTTCCCTTGTGCGCCCGATAATCGACAAGTGCCTTTTTGGCACGCTCATAGAGATCGGCCGGGATATAGCCGCTCTTGGCGAGATCGGCGGCGGCGCGATCGCGTATGGCGAACATGTCGGAATCTTTGTCTTTCCATTCCGTGGTGAAGGTGACACCGTTTTGTTTGAGAACAACAAGACTCTTTTCGTTGTCGCGACGTGTCTCGGTCAAAAGCCGCGCCCCGGCTTCCTCGCCGGTACGACGTAGCAGCTCCTGCAGATCCTTGGGGAGGCTGTCAAAGAACTTGCTCGACACCAGCAGACCTCCGACGCCATCCATGATGTGAATGTTGGTCATATACGGCGTTTTCGTAAACCACTGGAGCGCAATCGCACCCAGGGGTGGGGCGATGGTGGTGTCAATGAGGCCGGTGGAGAGGCTGGTGAAGACTTCGGTGATTGGTAACGGCACCGGCGAGAGACCGCTCGCTGAGAAAAAGGCTGTGCCCAGTGGGTCGCCTTGCCATAACCAGATGCGGCGTTTTCTCATGTCTTCCAGCGAATAGATCGGTGTGCGCGAGAAGAGCTGAATGAACCCCACGTCCATCCAGCCGACAAGTTCAAATCCATTCTGGCGGAATCCTTCGCGGATCTCCGGCATCAGTTTGGCGCGCACGTGGTCGACTTCTTCGTAGCTGCGGAACAGAAAGGGGATTTCGAGTACGCGCGTTGGGGAGTAGATGTAACCAATCCCATGCCCGGTCATGGCCGCGCCCTGGATCTGGCCGAAGCGGATCTTGCGCAGCACATCCGGTTCATCGCCGATGATGCCACCGCCGTAAAGTTTGAATTTGAGTCGGCCCCTGCTTTCCTTCTCTACCTTGGCCGCCCAGTCCGTGATGATGTTCATCCATGTGGAGCCCAGGGGAGCGAGCGTAGCAAACTTGAGCGTGTAGGATTCATCCGCGTGTGCGACGGGAAGCAGGACAACAGTGAACAACAATGCTAACAGGACTCTTCTCAAAACCATTCCTCCTCATTCTTGAGCATCCACTTGGCCTTATGCTGGGCGATGGCATTGGCCAGCGCCATTTCCGGAAAAATATCCGGTGCGGCGTTTATCACCGCCGTGAGGCGATCATGGAATTGTTTGCGGTCAAATCGTTGGCGCTCGAGATATTGTGCTTGCAGCAGGTCGACAATCAGTAGTTTTCCGTTTGTGAGGGCGCGCGCGTTTTCGAAATGGACGGCTGATTTTGCAAAATTACCGCCCAGCATCGGCGGTCGTCCGCCATAGTACACACCGAAGAAAATATGTGCGCCACCGTAATAGTACGTATCGTCCAGATCCAGGACCCGGTGCATCAGCGCCGCAGCCTTTGCCAGATCGGCAATCCGCGCCGGTTCGGTACGGTTCATGTCGATCCACTTGGCCCAGCAGGAGGCGCTCCAGAACAGCGCCGGGACGGCGCCGCGTCCGAGATCAGACAGCTGTGTTTGGATGGCTTCTAGTGGCATGGTATGAATGTCGCCCTTGAACCCCGCGGCGGCCAGCGCCTGGAACGCATGTTCGAAGCCACGGCGATACAACTCGGAGGCGCGAACGCTGTTCTCGTCCTCGATAAAACCGTACGCGTAGCCATAAAATCCCTGGGCCGCCTGGAGCCGCAGCTCTGCGTTGCCGGGAAGTTCCTGAATAAGGCTCTCGACGAGCTTGAGGTTGGCGGGGATGGCGTTGCGGGCCAGCTCGATGTCTGTCTCGCGGTTCATCGCGACGTTGCCGCTCTCGACGAGGGGGATCGAAGAGCGCGCGACCATCTGGCCCACAGAACAGGCATTCAAGAAGATGGCGGATATGCCAATGGCGAACGGTCGCGCCATGTTTTTTAATCCCATCGGCTTCATTGTTTTTGCAGCCATGCCATCATGAAAAGAACATAACATAAATTTATAAGCATTTCGCCCTCCTGCAAGCGCATTATCCAGTGACTAGGTCATTGAATAAACAGTCGTATATGGTTTGCGATTTCACCAGGTTTCTCATCAAGCACGAAGTGACCTGCTTGCTCCAGATACAGGAACTGGCAATTCGGCATCTGCCCGCATGTCTTCAGCGCCGATGTGTCCGGTAGAAAGCGATCTTGGTGTCCCCAAAGCATCAGTGTCGGCACCGGGAGTTTGGCGATGTCGGGGGAGAGCTTGGTAAGGTCGGTGTTGTTCAAGGCACGGGCATTGCGCACCAGCCGCCGGCGACCGGCGGTTCCTTGAAACCATCGGCCATATTTTTGTCGGACTTCAGGCGTTATTTTTCCCGTGTCCGCGAACCCCTTCCAGAGCATGTAGCGCCAGATCGGATCTTCCAGCATTGTAAAAGTGGCGATTCCGATGAAGGGTGTTCGTAACATGCGTACTTCAAGCACAGGCCATTCGTCGGCCATCACGGAGTTTATCAGAACGAGATGTGTGATCCGTTGCGGCTCACGCACCGCGAGTATCTGAGCGATACCGCCGCCGATGTCATGGCCCACCACGATGGCACGTTTTAGTCCCAGGCGATCCATGAATTCCCGCAGGTATTCAGCCTGTGCTGATAGTGAGAAGTTGCGGTCATCCGGCCACACGGAGTAGCCATAGCCAGGCAGATCGACTGCATACACAGCATGCGCCTTGCTTAGCCTTTCTAGAATGGGCGCCCACGACTCGGAAGAATCCGGGATGCCGTGTATAAGAAGGATAGGTGTCGTATCGTTGCGCATCCCTGCGTGGCGATAGTAGATGGGGTCTCCGCTTGCCAGCCGCATGGACTGCACACCCACCGCCTCGGGTGGTGATATCGAGATGGGAGCTAAACTGCAACCCACCATCCACGGTGCGAAGAGGCAGGCGATCAGCAGTGCGGTTCGGCAATACGCTAATGGTGGCAAACCATTTTTTTCGGTCTGCATGATTTTCACCCCCTATCCAGCAATGGGCGCGGCCGCGCGTCGATTATCCTGTCGTGGTTTATGCAGGGCTGGCCTCGACCCGTTTTAGTGCGGTGCTTACCTGGTGTTGTTTTAGCGCGAAAAGGCGCAGCGCGAATTGACCGGAGGCAGTGTTTCGAAATTCGCGTACGGTCTCCCGCATTGACTGCGGCGCTTCGTCGATCGTCGGAAGCCGGATTCCATATTGGGTAGGCAGAACGAACGGCGCCATCATGCACGCCAGTGTCAGGTCGGCAGCGGAAAACTTGTTCCCAACCAGGTATTTTCTTCCATCTGCCAGCAATGTATCGACCGTGCGCACGACCTCTCGTGCGCGCACGAGCCCCGCCATGACGTCGGACTCGTTGATACGCAGCCGGCGTTGGATGAACTGCCGCATGAATGGGTAGCATAACGGCGCCAGTAATTTTTCCCATGCCGGGACGCCCTGTCCTGCCATCTGCAGTGTAGCGTGGGCATGCGGCAGGGAATGAAAATAGACCCAGCGGCGGCTTTCCACACCCAGCACTTCATCGAAAAGTTCTTCGAGATCCTCTACCTGCCGGCGTTCCATAGGGGTATCCGGGTATAAACGTGTCTCGGGTGAACCATAGCGATCGAGATACTTCAGGATCACGGTGGAATCTTTGATAGCTTGTCCATGGTCAAGTAGAACCGGCACATGAAGTCCGCCACTGCACCATCTGGTTCGCGGGTAATGAAATCCCTGCAGGTGCCGTTCCTCGTGGTAGGGTAGGCCGAGACGTTCAATGGCCCAGCGCGCCTTCTCGCAGTAGTGGCTCATCGGTATTGTAATAAGACGTAATTGCGGCATCGCACTCAATGCTCGGGTAGAGTCGCCGCGCCGGCGTTGGTGGGCCGACGCGGTACGTAGGTAACGATTTTCAGACCTTCCGGCACTGTCAAACGCGGGATCATCGTGACACTCAGCTCCATGTGGTGCAGCTTCGTATCCATGTGCTCCCAACCGGTGGTGAGAAAGCCGACGTTGCCGAATTGACCCGGCACGAGTTCGGGCGGGTCGGGTTGATCGCGATCGTCGTAAAGATAAACGTGCTTCGCCACCGGCAGGTCCGGTCCATAGTCCAGACGCACGAGCATCATTCCGTAAGCGTTCGCCATCACGAACTCGGTATCCCCTGAGCGGTTAAACCGCCGCTTCCCCTCGGACATTTTCCCGTCAATCGTCAACCCGTCAGCAAACGAGCGGCTGTATATCTTGCTCTCGGGAAAATCCGGGGCGTCTCTCCAGTCCATTGTCATGCGTGTGGTCATGTCGGAAAAGAACCAACCGATCCGAAACGGCACGTCAATCAGCACGTCATAGGTCACGCCCTGACGGTAACAGAGATAGTCCATGTATATGGACGGCGTGCGCAGAAAGCCGAGCACGCGCACGTGGTTGGCGGTGCGCCGGATGACGCGTACCGGTCCCGCCTTCACCGCCACCAGCTTGGAGCGGTAGTCGCCTTGGGTGCGCACGAAGTCGAATTGGCCGAAGAGTTTTCCGGTATGCCGTACCTTCATCGTGTCCACAAGATTCGGGCCCCAGCGATCGCTGGCTGGGTCTCGGAGGCTGAGTCCGGTCAAGAGGAACGGCTGCTCTTTGGAAAACGTGACCCGATAGACCTCGGAGATGACTGCGTCATTGACGGCATCGTAAGAGACATAAGTTGGGTTTGCGCGCGCCGCGCTGGGCACGGCCAGCACGACCGCATAGGCCCAACGGGATTGAGCAGCCGTTGCATCCACAACCTCAATCTCGGTCACGGACACCGCGCCGAGATCGTCGGGCAGGCGCGCCTCTTTTTCGCCGGCGTCCGCGGCCATGAATACACACTCGTCGTTGGCAGCAAACGCGTATGACGCTTCCTTGGCCTCATCAGCGGGTGCGTCGGTGAACTGGAAGTTACCGTCAGCGTCGCGCCTGTCGAATTGGTAGGGAATGGGCTTCGGTTCGCCGTTGCGGAAGGCATAGATCGCGATTCGGGAGGTGGGTGTACCGACCAGCGCGGGAAGCGCGCTGCCCGCCAGGACCACGGGATGAAAGCGAGATGGGACCGAATATCGGATCCCAACGCGGTCGGGTGAACCCCAAACCGAGCCTACAAGACCGAAAACGAGCCCGCCCAAAAGAATTCGTGCCACCAGATTTCGCCAGTGCCTTAAACGCGACAGTAGAAGGATGGGTTCAGTACCGGGTTGTTCCGGAACTAAATCGCGACCACGTGGCGAAACGGCTGGGGTAGAATTGACCATGGTTGACTCCCTGGCTAATGTTACACATGTCAACATAGAGTGAGATTATGGCTCAATGTTACTAATGTCAACATCAGCGTGTGTTGACACGTAGACTGATATAGAACACAGGACCTAACATGATTAATTCCGGGAATAAATCCATCAAGAAGAAGGCTTATCATCATGGTGACTTGCGCCACTCCCTGCTTGTCGCGGCGGAATCTCTACTTGCTCGTAAAGGGGTGGCCGAGTTAAGCCTGCGTGAGGTGGCCAAAGCAGCAGGGGTTAGCCACACGGCGCCTTATCGGCATTTCCGTGACAAGCGCGACCTGATCGAGGCGCTCGCTGCGGAGGGTTTCCGGTACTTAACTCGGGAAAGCTGGAAAATCGAACAAAAGTACCCGCGTCAGCCGGAAAAGCAGCTTATCGAGTTAGGTTGGAGGCATTTTTATCTGGCACTTGAAAAACCAGCCATCGTGCACTTGTTGTTTGGCGACGTGCTGTCTTTAAAAAACGCCGGCAAGGAATTACGGGAAGCCGCGTCGGAAGCCATCGAGAGTCTGATCCGGATTGTAAAAAATGGTCAGAAGGCCGGTCTCTATAAAAAGACCAATGCCCGTATATTAGCTTTGGCCGCCATCTCCATGGTGCATGGCTTCTCGCTGTTGGTTATTTCTGGAAGAATTCCGCCCCCACTCTCGGGTCGACTTCAAGTGAAATACCTGGGCAAAGCGCTGGCCGATATCCTTTTGCATGGAATGCTGAAACGCCATGGAAACACCAGGTAGTCCCCTATAATATTGGCCATCAGAAAATTGGAAATTATCTACCTTAAATAGCATATAGATTTCTACGGGCTTGTTGAGTCAGGCGGTGCCTTCTCAACAAAGGGTGAAAAAAAGTAGGAGAGGTGGTCAGCAAAATGCTGCATTCGGGAATGTTGCGGCGGTAGTTGGCCGGCCGACCACATTTAGGGGTGCGGTATTGTCCCGGATAGCAGGTATGATGCGCTATCTAAAATGACGCTGGCCGACACGGATTACCCCATTGCCTGTTTCAAGTGAAGTCATTCTTGGCCCTGACGGACCGCTCGCCGGGCGGCTGAGCGGTTTTACCCCGCGTACGGCACAGCAGGAAATGGCGGCTCGCATCGAGGAAGCGCTCGCGAATTATTCCGTGTTTATCGCCGAGTCGGGCACGGGCACCGGCAAGACCTTTGCCTATCTTGTGCCCACGCTGCTCTCCGGCAGGAAAGTGCTGATTTCCACCGGTACCCGTCATCTCCAGGACCAGCTTTATCACCGCGACCTTCCTCTGATCCGTGACGCCCTCGCGATTCCCGTCACCACCGCTTTGCTCAAGGGCCGGTCGAATTATCTCTGCCGGCATCACCTTGAGCGTGTGGAACTGGACGGGACCGTCACCGGCAAACGCCAGTCTACAGATTTGGCTCGGTTGATTTTGTGGTCAAAGCGCACAAAGAGCGGTGATGTGGCGGAAGTGACCGAGGTGTCGGAGGATTCGGATCTGTGGCCGCAGGTGACCTCCACGACCGACAATTGTCTCGGGAGCCAGTGCCCGAGCTATGACGACTGTTTCGTGAACCGCGCACGTCGTGAGGCGCTGGCCGCGGACGTGGTGGTGGTGAACCATCACCTGTTCTTTGCCGATCTCGCGTTGCGCGAGGAAGGATTTGGGCAGTTGTTGCCGGGCGTGGAAGCCGTGATTTTTGATGAGGCCCATCAACTGCCGGACGTGGCGTCCAATTTTCTGGGCATTTCCCTGAGCAGTCATCAACTGACCAGTCTCAGCCGCGATGCGATTGCCGAAGACGTCAAAGAGCACAGCGGTATCGCCGATCTGCAACCGGCGGCGCAGAGTCTGGAGAAGGCCGTCGCCGATTTTCGGCTCGCCTTCGGTGTCGAGCCGCGCCGTGATTCCTGGAACAAGCTTGAAGGTGCCAAGACATTTCATGGCGCCCTGACAGAGCTTAAGTCACGGTTGGCAGCGCTTGGTACTGTGTTGGATGTCGCCGCCGGGAAGGGGCAGGGTCTGGCAAATTGTGCTCATCGTGCCTCGGGACTGCTGGACCGGTTGCTGCTGATCGGCGAGAACCCGCCGCCGGAATATGTGGCGTGGTTCGAAACGACCACGCGCACGTTTACGTTGTATCTCACACCGCTCGATATCGCCGCCTCCTTCCGGCAATACGCGAGCGCGGGCAAGAAAGCCTGGATCTTTACCTCCGCGACGCTCGCCATCAACAAGAGCTTTGCCCACTTTCAGACGCGGCTCGGTCTCGAAGAGGCCGAGACTGGCCTGTGGGACAGCCCTTTCGATTATGCACGCCAGACGCTGTTGTTTATCCCGCCCGGGTTGCCAGAGCCGTCGGCGCCAGGTTACACGGACCGTGTGATTGAAATGGCGTTGCCGATCCTCAAGGCGAGTCGGGGCCGGGCATTTTTGCTGTTCACTAGCCACCGCGCACTAAAAGTGGCCGCCGCGCGGCTGCGCGATGAATTGGATTATCCCCTGCTGGTGCAGGGTGACGCGCCACGCTCGGAGCTGTTGCGGCGTTTCCGCGCCGCCGGCAACGCCGTGTTGCTTGGCACTGGCAGTTTCTGGGAAGGCGTTGATGTGCGCGGCGAAGCGCTGTCCTGTGTCATCATCGACAAGCTGCCGTTTGCCTCGCCGGACGATCCCGTGTTGCAGGCGCGCGCCGCCGCGATGGAGCAGGCCGGTCGCAAACCATTTATGGAATACCAGCTGCCCGAAGCCGTGATCGCGCTCAAGCAGGGCGTGGGTCGTTTGATTCGCGATGAAAACGATCGCGGCGTGCTGGTGCTGTGTGACCCGCGCTTGCTCAGCAAAGGATATGGTCGGATTTTCCTGGCGAGCCTGCCGCCGATGCCGCAGACGCGTCGCCTCGACGATGTGCAGCAGTTCTTCGCGCCGGCTGATAAAGCCGTTGCTGTCGAGTGCACCTAGTGAAATCGCGTTCAACTATTCCCGCCAACCTTTCGGGCAACAGGCTGGTGCATTACCTCGCCTTCGGTTTTGGTGCGGGCTATGCGCCGGTAGCGCCGGGCACCTTCGGCACCTTAGTTGCGATCCCGATCTATCTGCTCCTGAAGGATACGCCAGCGTATGTGTACTTGCTTACCGTGGCCGGGATGTTTGGCCTGGGCGTCTGGCTGTGCGCGCTGACGGAACGCGATCTGGGTGTGCACGACCATTCCGGCATCGTCTGGGACGAGATCGTGGGATACCTTATTACTATGTTTATGGCCCCAGTCGGTTGGGGATGGATCGTGGTCGGATTTCTCCTGTTTCGTCTGTTCGATATCTGGAAACCCTTTCCCATTCGTGCCTTGGAACGCCAGATTCAAGGTGGTTTCGGCAACATGTTCGATGATGCGCTGGCTGGTTTTTATTCTCTGGTTGTTTTACAGGTGCTGTCTCGCTACAACGAGGAATTTTTGCGCTGGTTACAGCGCTAGCGCGGCGGTGATGTGCTATAGCGCTCGCGCAGGATGTTCTTCTGCACTTTTCCCATGGTGTTGCGCGGCAGTTCTTGCATGAAGAACACGGCTTTGGGAACCTTGAAGCCCGCGATCGCACCCTTGAGCACATCGAGAATGTGGCGTTCGGTCAGGTCGTCGCGCCCCGGTTTACGCACTACCACCGCCATCACGGCCTCGCCGAAATCCGGATGTGGCAGGCCGATAATGGCACACTCGGCCACGCCATCGAGACGGTCGATGTAACCCTCGATCTCCTTTGGATAGATGTTGAGCCCGCCGCTGATGATGAGGTCTTTGGCGCGCCCGACAATGGCGACATACCCGTCGGCATCCATCCGCGTCAGATCGCCGGTATGGAAATAGCCGTCGGCGGTGAACTCTGCCTGTGTTTTGTCCAGTTGGTGCCAATAGCCCTTGCAGACGTTGTCGCCTTTAATCAGCAGTTCACCGACTTCGCCAGCAGCGACCTCGCACCCCTGCGCATCCACGATCCGTAGCGACACGCCGGGCAATGCCGGCCCCACCGTGCCGGCGCGGCGTTCGCCATTAAGAGGATTGGAAGTGTTCATGCCGGTTTCGGTCATGCCATAACGTTCAAGAATGGTGTGGCCCGTACGCCGTTGAAAATCTTCAAATGTTTGTGCCAGCAAGGGCGCTGAGCCACAGGTGAACAGACGCATGTGACGGCAGCTGTCGGGGCCGAAATCGGCCGACTCAAGCAACCGTGTGTAATAGGTGGGTACGCCCATGAACACGGTGGCGCGCGGGAGTTGGCACGCGATTTCGGCCGCATCGAACTTCGGAAGAAATATCATCTTGCTGCCGCTGAGCAGAACACAGTGGCAGGCGACAAACAGTCCGTGAATATGAAATATGGGTAGGGCATGGAGCAGCACATCGTCCGGACGGAAGCCCCAGGCGCGATGCAGTGCCAGTCCGTTGGCCGCAAGATTGCGGTGCGTGATCATGGCGCCCTTGGGACGGCCGGTGGTGCCGGAGGTGTAAAGAATCACCGCCGTGTCGTCCTTCGCGACGGGACAGATGTCGTGCCTGGCTGGTGTACCGACCACCGCCGCCGACAGTGTGCCGTGACCATCGGCATCGAGGGTGTAGACATGGGCGATCGCGCGGCGCATGGTGGCAGGTTGTATCAGGCCGAGCAGGGAGGGCGCACACAGCACGAACCGCGGTTTGGCGTCGTCCAGAAAAAATTCGATTTCCGTCAGGCGGTAGGAAGGGTTGAGCGGAACGTAGATGAAACCGGCGCGCAGACAGGCGAGATAAAAAAACAGCGCCTGCGGTGATTTGTCCACCTGTACCGTCACCCGGTCACCCGGTGACACACCCAGGCCGGACAGGAAGCCGGCGTAGCGGGCGCTTTCTGCCTCCAGATCGGCATACCGGAAGCAGCGGCCAGCCGCCATCTCGATGAAGGACGCCCCCCGATCAGATGGAAAACGCTCAGCGAAAAGTGCGTAGATATTTTCGTTCATGGTAATCGATTGTGCTTGACGGGCCTTTGCATGCCAAGAATAATCGCTGGCATCTGTCCATGTATACCCTGATTCGGCCTGGGACAGGTGTTTTATCTGTAGGCCGCGCTACATGCTCGCGTCTTTCACGAGACCACTGAACTTCTCGGCGGAAGCCGTCCGATTAATCCATCAAAGATGGAGGCTGCTCATGAGAATAAAATTCCCCTTGTTTGCTCTCGCTCCGGCCATTGCCGGTCTGCTGTGGTGTGTGGCGTCGCCCGCGATTCAAGCGGACGATGTCAAGGTCATCAAGATCTCCCACCAGTTTCCGGGCGGCACGATCGACAAAGGGGATTTCCGCGACCGCCTGGTCCGCAAGTTCGCGGCCGAGGTCGAAAAGCGCACCAAGGGCGAACTCAAGTTCGAGGTCTATCCGAGTGGTTCACTGGTCAAAGCGACGCAGCAGCTCGATGCGCTCTCGGCCGGCGCCCTCGACATGACCCTTTATCCGCTTGCCTATTCCGGCGGCAAGATTCCCGAGGTGAACATCACCCTGATGCCGGCGCTGATCAGCAGCTACGAGCAGGGCTATCACTGGAAGAACGCCCCAATCGGCAAAGAGCTGACCACTATTCTGGATAAGCACAACGTCAAGATCGTCACCTGGCTCTGGCAGGCCGGTGGTGTGGTCTCGCGCGACAAGGCGATCGTGGGGCCGGATGACGTGAAAGGACTGAAGGTGCGTGGGGCCGGCAAGTCGATGGATGAGTTGCTCAAGGCCGCGGGCGGCGCGATTTCCAACGTGCCTTCGGATGAAACCTATAGCGCCATGCAGTCGGGGGTACTCGATGGTGTCTGGACCTCGAGCGCCTCGCTTATGAGCTTCCGGCTGAATGAACTGGCCAAGGATGTGACCACGGCGCGCAACAAGACCTTCTGGTACATGTTCGAGCCGCTGCTCATGGCCAAAGCCACCTACGACGCGCTGACGCCAGCGCAGCAGAAGATTGTGATGGAAGTCGGCGCCTCGATGGAGAAGTTTGCGTTGCAATCGGCCAAGGAAGACGACAAGGATCTGGCTACTGTGTACGCCAAGTCCGGTGTCGCGGTGCATGACATGGACGAGAAGACCTTCAGCCAGTGGCGCAAGCTGGCCCAAGAGAGCGCCTGGAAGAACTTCGAGGAGAACGTTAAGGACGGCAAGAAGCTGATGGAAATGGCGGAAGCCGTAAAATAACCCATCCAGCCGGTTACCCCATGCCGCATTCCGCGACATGGGGTTCTGCGGAACTTTAATATGCTCAAGCTCTGGGGTTTGTTCGCCGCCGCCGTGCAACGGATCAATGTTTTGCTGGGCTATGTGGCGGCGTTGCTGATCGTCATCTCGACCGTGGCGATTTCCTACGAGGTGGTGGCGCGTTACGTTTTCCGTCAGCCGCACGACTGGAGCCTCGAACTCAATGTCTTCCTGCTGATCGGTGCAACCTTCCTGGCCGCCGCGCACACCCAGATGAAGCGTGGTCACGTTGGTATCGAGGTGCTCGACGGCATCATGCCGGCGCACTGGAATCGTTGGCGCCGATTGTTGAGCGACACCCTGTCGCTGTTGTTCTGTGCCTTGATCACCTTTTATGTCTGGAAACATTTTTCCGAAGCTTGGGTGGGCGGCTGGGTGACCGACTCCACCTGGAGCCCCAAGGAATGGATTCCCTACAGTTTGATGGGCGTCGGCATGATGGCGCTTAGCCTGCAGCTGCTCGTGCAAATCGGTGATGATGTGTTGCGGCCGACCGCAAAGGTGGAACACGAAGTCGTGGGGGAATAGCCATGGGTGTTTTTGAAATTGGCGTGCTGTATATCGGTGCCGCGTTTCTGCTGTTTTTCAGCGGTGTGCCGATTGCCTTTGCGCTCGGCAGCGTGGCGCTCACGTTCATGTTCATCTTCATGCCGCCGGCCAACATCCAGATGGTGGCGCAGACGCTCTATGGCGAGCTCAACAACTTCACGCTGCTCGCCATCCCGCTGTTCATCATCATGGGCGCGGCGATCGGCAAGACGCGCGCGGCGGTCGATCTCTACGAGTCCACGCATCGCTGGCTGTATCGCCTGCCCGGCGGGCTCGGGGTGGCGAATGTCACCGGCTGCGCCATCTTCGCCGCCATGTGCGGGTCGAGCCCGGCCACCTGCGCCGCCATCGGCAGCATGGGCATTCCCGAGATGCGCAAGCGCGGTTACTCCCCGGAACTTGCGGCCGGTCTGATTGCGGCCGGCGGCACGCTCGGCATCCTGATCCCGCCGAGCGTTACGCTCATTATCTACGGCATCATCACCCGACAATCGATCGGGCGCCTGTTCATGGCTGGCGTGGTGCCGGGCATCCTGCTCGCGATTTTTTTTGCCCTGTGGGTGGTTTACGCGAGTGTCCGCGATAAGCGGCGGGCGCTGGCCGGCATGGATGCGGCGCAGGCGGCGGCTGCGCCGCCTGAAGAATACTTCAGCTGGCGCGAGCGATTCGAAACCATCCCGCGTTTCTTTCCGTTCATCCTGCTCATTGTTGTGGTGATGGTGGCCATGTACGGCGGCTGGGCCACGCCCTCGGAAGTGGCCGGGATCGGCGCGCTGGGGGCGATGCTCATGGTGGCCCTGGTGTATGGCGTATACCGCTGGCGCGACGTGAAGGACATCCTGTCGGGCGCAGCGCGCGAGAGCTGCATGATCATGATGATCATCGCCACCGCCTTTCTGTTCACCTACGTGATGAGTTATTTGCACATAACCCAGAGCGCCACGGAATGGCTCGTGAGCCTGCCGATGTCCAAGTGGGAATATCTGTTTTGGGTGAACGTGCTGCTGGTGGTGCTGGGTTTCTTTCTGCCGCCGGTGGCGATCATCCTGATGGTCACGCCCGTGATCGTGCCGGGGCTGGTGGCACATGGTTTCGACCTGGTGTGGTACGGTATCATCATGACCATCCTCATGGAGATGGGGTTGATTCATCCGCCGGTCGGGCTCAATCTATTTGTTATCAACGGCATCGCTCCGGATATCACGTTCAAGCAGATAGTCTACGGCGTGATACCGTTCCTGATTATTATGGTGCTTTCCATCGTGTTGTTCGCCGTATTACCGGATCTGGTCATGTGGTTGCCAAACAGGGTGATGGGTTCTGCCGGCTAACCGTCGGTGGGCGCCGAACTTCAATAGCAAGGATCGCGTGGATATTTTGACTTTGGCTGTTATGGGTGGCTTGGCGGGTCTCATGGCCGGGCTGCTCGGTATCGGCGGCGGCGCCCTGATCGTGCCAGTACTGGTGATCGTGTTCGAGGGTCAGGGGGTAGACCCGGACATCATCATGCAGGCAGCGCTGGGTACCTCACTTGCGACCATCGTGTTCACGGCCATCTCCTCAATTCTGGCGCATCAACGTCGTGGCGCCGTGGATTGGAAAATCTTCTGGCGTATCGCGCCCGGCATTGTCGTTGGCGGCCTGCTCGGCGCGACGATCGCCAAAGGGCTTTCTAGCCGCGCCCTGCATATCATGTTTGTCGTGTTCATGTTCTCGGTGGCGGTGCAATTCGCCCGTGGCACCATGGCGGCCGCGGCACACCGGCGTTTACCGGGTAAGGTGGGTATGGCGGTGGCCGGTATGGTGATCGGTATCGCCTCGGCGCTTTTCGGTATCGGCGGCGGCTCGCTCTCGGTACCGTTCATGGCCTGGTGCAGCGTTCCGGTGCGCCAGGCCATTGCGACCTCGTCTGCTATCGGTTTGCCGATCGCCGTGAGCGCAACGGCAGGATATATTGTTGCTGGGTTTGGCGATCTGCGGTTACCGCCATACAGTGTCGGCTATGTGGTCTTGCCCGCGTTCATAGGGATCGTGGTAGCGAGCACGCTGGCAGCACCCTTCGGGGCAAAACTGGCGCACCGTTTGTCGGAGGTCATCCTGCGGCGTATTTTCGCGCTGTTCGTGACAGTTCTCGGTGTACGCATGTTATGGACGTTATTATAGGTATGCGTTGTGTCTCTCTCAGGCTATAACCATGATCTCTGAAGACCTAAATGCCTTGGTGCAAGAAGTAGGGCGAGCCCTGAAGCAGCACGGTCTCATGCTCGCCACGGCCGAGTCCTGCACCGGCGGCTGGGCGGCACAGATGATCACGTCGGTAGCGGGCAGTTCCGAATGGTTTGAGCGCGGATTTGTTTCCTACACCAATCTTGCCAAACGCGAGATGCTGGGGGTGAAGACCACGATCCTGTCGCGCTACGGTGCCGTCAGCGAGCAGACTGCACGCGCCATGGCCGAGGGTGCGTTGGCCTATTCCCACGCGCAGGTGGCGTTTGCCATTACCGGTATCGCCGGCCCGAGCGGCGGTACACCGGAAAAACCGGTCGGCACGGTTTGTTTCGCCTGGGCCGGAAAGAAGCGCGATACCAACAGCACGAAGCGTATATTTACTGGCGACCGCGAGGCCGTGCGTAGGCTCTCGGTGGTGACAGCGCTTCAGGGGTTGCTTGAGTTTTTGAATGCCTAAATAAATAAACGTGGCCTTCGGTAGGTTACATCGCTTCGCGGCTTACCCGCCGTGTGAAGTATTTATCGAAAATACCCTTGATTTCTTTATGATAGATATACCGTGGCGAAGGACTAGGCCGTTTCGGGGTAGTTGTGAAATAATCCTTTGCCATAAACATGTATAGTGGTGTACAGAATTTAACTCGTTGGCCGTTACCGCAGGAGAAAAGGCATGGATACGAACAAGGTCAAGGCGCTCAGCGCTGCCCTCGGACAGATTGAAAAGCAGTTCGGCAAGGGTGCGGTCATGCGCCTGGGCGATGCCGGGGTGGTTCAGCAGGTGGAGGCCATTCCCACGGGTTCGCTCGGTCTCGATATAGCGCTGGGTATCGGCGGGGTGCCGCGGGGTCGGGTGATCGAGATATATGGCCCGGAATCCTCTGGTAAAACCACGTTGTCGCTGCAAATCGTGGCCGAAGCGCAGAAACTTGGCGGCGCCGCGGCGTTTATAGACGCCGAACATGCCCTCGACCCCCTGTATGCCCGGAAGCTGGGTGTGAATATCGACGATCTGCTGGTGTCCCAGCCGGATTCCGGCGAGCAGGCCCTCGAAATCGCTGACATGCTGGTGCGTTCCGGCGGTGTGGATGTGGTGGTCATCGATTCGGTGGCGGCGCTTACGCCCAAGGCTGAAATCGAAGGCGAGATGGGCGACTCACACATGGGCCTGCAGGCGCGTCTGATGTCGCAGGCATTGCGCAAGCTCACCGCCAACATCAAGCGCTCGAACACACTTGTCATCTTCATCAACCAGATTCGCATGAAGATCGGCGTCATGTTCGGCAACCCCGAAACCACCACAGGCGGCAATGCACTTAAGTTCTATGCCTCGGTGCGTCTCGACATTCGCCGCATCGGTGCGATCAAGAAAGGCGAGGAAGTCATCGGCAATCAGACGCGCGTGAAGGTGGTCAAGAACAAGCTCGCGCCGCCGTTCCGGCAGTGCGAGTTCGATATCATTTATAACGAAGGCATCTCGAAAGAGGGCGAGCTCATCGATATCGGCTCCGAGAACGGTATCGTCGAGAAGTCCGGTGCTTGGTACAGTTTCAAGAAAGAGCGCATCGGCCAAGGCAAGGACAACGCCCGCCAATTCCTTAAAGACAACCCCGACGTGGCACGCGAGATCGAAAAGCTCATTCGTGATAAGGCGATGGTCGTCGCCGGCCGTGAAGGCGCCAGCGAAGCCGAGGCCGAAGTTCTGGCAGAGGAAGAGGCCTGAGAATCGCTCGCGGCGTCCCGTCTAGCGCAACACCCGTGCCTCCATGCACATCGCCGATGAGACGCCCGACGTTGATCCAAAACAGGCGCGGCAGCTGGCGCTGAGCTGGCTCGCACGGCGCGAGCACAGCCGCAAAGAACTGTATATAAAGTTACAGCGGAAGGGCTGCGGAGAGCCCGTGGCGGAACAGGTTCTCGATCAGCTCGAGCGCGAGCGGCTGCTTTCCGATGACCGGTTTATCGAAAGCCTGATGCAGGTGCGCCGCCGTCGGGGATATGGGCCACTGCGTATCCGGCAAGAATTGCAGGAAAAGGGTGTGGCGCCGGAAGCGATCGAGCGTTGGCTGGATGTCGGAAGCCGCGACTGGATTGAGGACTTGAAGCGCGTACGGCACAAGAAATTTGGGGGCATATTACCGAAGGGTTACGCCGAACGCGCCACGCAGGCGCGTTTTTTACAATACCGCGGTTTTACGTTTGAGCAGATACAGCAGGTTTTGAATACACGCGAAGTCGATTGACGTGGTGCCCATGAAAAGTACTGAAATTCGCAGTCGTTTCCTCGACTACTTCAAACGCCACGGACATACGTCCGTGGCGTCGAGCCCGCTGGTGCCCGCCAACGATGCGACCCTGCTTTTCACCAACGCCGGCATGGTGCAGTTCAAGGAAACATTTTTGGGCCTGGAAAAGCGTCCCTATACGCGCGCCGCGAGTTCGCAGCGCTGTGTGCGCGCCGGTGGTAAGCACAATGATCTCGAGAATGTTGGTTACACCGCGCGCCACCACACTTTCTTCGAGATGCTCGGTAACTTCAGTTTCGGTGATTATTTCAAGCGCGAAGCCATTCAGTTTGCGTGGGAGTTCCTGACCCAGGACATGAAACTGCCGCCGGAACGGCTCTGGGTCACCATATATAAGGATGACGACGAGGCCGCGGATATCTGGCTGAAAGAGATCAAAGTAAACCCGAAGCACTTTACGCGCCTTGGCGACGATTCCAATTTCTGGTCTATGGGCGATACTGGTCCCTGTGGGCCCTGTTCCGAAATTTTTTACGACCACGGTGCACAGATTCCTGGCGGGCCGCCGGGCAGTCCGGATGAAGACGGTGACCGCTATGTCGAAATCTGGAACCTCGTGTTCATGCAGTACAATCGCGATGCGGACGGAAAGCTGACGCCATTGCCCAAGCCTTCGGTGGATACGGGCATGGGGCTTGAGCGCATCGCCGCCGTGATGCAGGGCGTGCACAGCAACTACCAGATAGATATTTTTCAGAAACTGATTCATGCCGCGGCAGAGATTACCGGCGCCAGTGACCGCCAGAGCCATTCGCTCAACGTGGTGGCCGATCACATCCGTGCGGCGGCCTTTCTCATCACTGACGGCGTGCTGCCGTCGAACGAGGGGCGCGGCTATGTCTTGCGGCGCATCATTCGCCGTGCCATTCGCCATGGCCATCGGCTCGGCGCGCGCGAGACGTTTTTCTACCGGCTTGTCGGGCCTCTGTGCGAGCAGATGGGCGAGGCCTATTCGGAGCTCAATAGCGCCCGCTCACAGGTGGAGCGTGTGCTCAAGCAGGAAGAGGAACGTTTCAATGAAACCCTGGAGCAGGGCCTCAAGATTCTCGAAGACGGCATCGGCGCGATCAAAGGCACCACCATTCCCGGCGATCTGATCTTCCGGTTGTACGATACCTATGGTTTTCCGGTGGACCTCACACGCGACGTGGCCATGGAGCGCAATTTAAAAATCGACATGGCTGGCTTCGAGCGCGAGATGGAAGCCCAGCGCGAACGGGCGCGGGCGGCTTCGACGTTCAAATCGGCGGTGGTAGTGAGTCTTGATGCCCAGCGCGACACCACAACGGCTTTTACCGGCTATGAGAAGATGCGTGACGAGGCCAAGGTGGTTGGCATCCGCGTGGGCGATACGGATGTGGCGTCCATCAAGGCCGGACAGGAAGGAGTGATTTATCTTGACCGTTCTCCGTTCTACGCGGAATCCGGTGGACAGGTCGGTGATCAGGGACGGCTCAGGTCGGTGGCTGCGGCGTTTTCCGTTCTGGATACGCAGAAGGGACATGCCCACATCGGCCGGGTTGAGAGCGGTGAATTCCGCGTGGGCGAGAAGGTGACCTGTGAAGTGGATGAGGCTATGCGTTACGCGACAGCCTACAACCATTCCGCGACACATCTCCTGCATGCAGCGCTGAAGAAAGTGCTCGGTGCGCATGTGCAGCAGAAAGGTTCGCTCGTGGAGCCGGCACGGTTGCGTTTCGACTTCGTGCATTTTGAGCCAATAGGCCGTGCGCAGCTCGATGAGATCGAACGGCTGGTCAATGCTGAAATTCGCACCAACGATGCCGTCGAAACTCGCGTCATGCCGGTGGCTGATGCCATGACCTCGGGCGCCATGGCCCTGTTCGGCGAGAAGTATGGTGATGAGGTGCGCGTGGTCGGCATGGGCAGTTTTTCCAGGGAGCTTTGCGGTGGCACCCATGTGCGTCGTACGGGCGACATCGGTCTTTTCAAGATCGTTGCCGAGGGCGGCGTTGCTGCCGGGGTTCGCCGCATCGAGGGCGTGACCGGTGAGGGGGCGCTGGCTTATGTGCATGCGACCGAAGAACATCTGTCGCAGATTGCGGAACTCGTCCGGGGTAATCGCGACGACGCAGGGCGCAAGGTTGAGCAAATGCAGACTCGTCTTAAGGGGCTGGAGAAGGAACTGGAACAGCTGCGCTCCAAGCTGGCGGGTGGGCAGGGGGCGGATTTGGTTACACAAGCCAAGGAAGTGAGGGGGGTCAAGGTGTTAGCGGCGAGGATCGACGGCGTGGACGCCAAGGGTCTGCGCGAGGCTATGGACCGCTTGAAAGACAAGCTGGCCACGGCGGCTATCGTCCTGGCCTCGGTAGCAGACAGCAAAGTAACCCTGATTGCGGGTGTTACCAAGGATCTGACCGGCCGCCTGCACGCTGGCGAGATGGTGAATCAGGTGGCCGTGGCGGTCGGCGGCAAGGGCGGCGGCCGTCCGGACATGGCTCAGGCTGGTGGCAACGACCCTTCCGGCCTTGAGGCCGCGCTGGTGGCGGTCGCCGGGTGGGTTGAGCAGAACCTTAAATAGGTCTAACGGTAATCCCCTTTGGGGATGTTTACTCCCACGGCAAAAGCGGGTTTAATCTGCGCCTTTTGACCGACCCCATAGCCGTTAAGACCAATATCATGGCTTTGATCGTACAGAAATACGGCGGCACGTCCGTCGGTACCCCCGAGCGCGTACAGGCCGTGGCCGAGCGCGTGAAGCGTTTTCGGCAACAAGGTGACGACGTTGTTGTCGTTGTTTCCGCCATGAGCGGAGTCACCGATTCGCTCATCAAGCTCGCTAAGAGTGTCCATGCGGAACCGCCGGCGCGTGAGCTCGATGTGTTGCTGGCCACGGGTGAGCAGCAGACTATCGCGTTGCTTTCCATGGTGCTCGAGAGAATCGGTTGCCCGGCGCGCTCTTACACCGGCTACCAGGTGCATATCCTCACCGACAGCGCCTTCGGCAAGGCGCGCATCCTGAAAATCGATGAGCAGCGTATACGCAACGATCTGAAGATGGGTCGGGTGGTGGTGGTCGCCGGTTTCCAGGGCGTGGACGAAGACGGCAATATCACAACCCTTGGGCGTGGCGGCTCGGATACCACGGGTGTTGCGCTCGCCGCCGCGCTCAAGGCCGATGAGTGCCAGATATATACCGATGTGGACGGCGTCTACACCACCGATCCGCGGATTGTGCCGCAGGCACGACGTCTTGATCGCATCACCTTCGAGGAGATGCTGGAGATGGCGAGTCTCGGCTCCAAAGTGTTGCAGATCCGCTCGGTCGAGTTTGCCGGCAAGTACAAGGTCCCGCTGCGCGTGCTTTCCTCTTTCGAGGAAGGCCCGGGCACGCTCATTACTTATGAGGAAAACGAGATGGAAGCGCCATTAATTTCAGGCATTGCCTTTAACCGCGATGAAGCCAAGCTTACGATCCGTGGCGTACCGGACAAGCCCGGCATCGCGGCGCAGATCCTGGGCGAAATCGGTAAGGCCAACGTCAACGTCGATATGATCGTGCAGAATGTCGGCGCTGACGGCTCGACGGATTTCACGTTTACCGTGCACCGCGGCGATTACAAGAAGGCGATGAACATCCTAAAGAAGGTTGCACAGGAAATGAAAGCTCGCGAAGTCACCGGCGACGACAAGATTGCCAAGATTTCCGTGGTTGGAGTCGGCATGCGCTCGCATGCCGGGATTGCCAGCCAGATGTTCAAGACCCTCGCCGACGAGGGCATCAATATCCAGATGATTTCGACGTCGGAGATAAAAATCTCCGTGGTAGTGGACGAAAAATATCTGGAACCCGGTGTGCGCGCCCTGCACAACACCTTTGGCCTGGAGAAATCCGGCAGACCTGCGGCCTGAATATTGCGGCTTGGCTTGGCATAGAAGCTGCATAGATATGGGGGAGGCAAGCAGGGGATCGTTAGGGTGGCGGATTTTGTAATAAATATCCGTAACTTAGGCGATTCACGGTGTGATACCACGCCGCATTTTGCCGGTTAATTCGCCGTAATTAACCCGGGAAACCCGCTTATAGCCAATGGAAGGCTGCCAAAAACTGTCAATAAATGGACAAAACGTGGGGGCAGTATTGTTGAGGAGCCGGTCGGCCAGGGTGGACGTCGGATCACGGGATAAGGAATCGATGGACTGTTATGCAAGACCAATAAGGAGTATAGAACAATGCTGATATTAACCAGACGCATTGGTGAAACCCTCAACATCGGAGATGATGTTCAGGTAACGGTATTAGGGATCAAGGGGAATCAGGTGAGGATCGGTGTGAACGCCCCGAAGGAAATCCCCGTGCACCGCGAAGAAATCTACGAGCGTATCAAAAAAGAGAAAGAAGCCGGTGTGACGCCTCCAATGACGCACGCCGTGGCCGGCAGCAAAGGGTAACTAACTCGCTTTACGTCACACGAACCAACGGGTATCCTTCGGGCGTTCCGCGCCCGGAGAGATGGCCGAGCGGTCGAAGGCGCACCCCTGCTAAGGGTGTATATGCCAAAAGCGTATCGAGGGTTCGAATCCCTCTCTCTCCGCCATGTTCTTTACGTATGCAGGATTGCGGGCAATAAGACGCTCATCAGGGGGTTTTGCCCCGGAGGCAAACCCGCTTCTTCCATACCGAGAAAAAATAGAACAACCTGTCATTTCAACGCGTTTTCTCTCGCTCCTCTGTCGAGTATAATCGCCGCACAATGCGCCCGTAGCTCAGCTGGATAGAGTACCTGGCTACGAACCAGGTGGTCGGGAGTTCGAATCTCTCCGGGCGCACCATCTTTCTTGTTACATATGGCAGAAATTGCTTATCTTCATTACTAGCCCCTCTGGAAGTCTTTCGGTGTTGGCACAAGGCTTGCATCTTCCTTCATGTAGATTGTGTGTCATGACTGTATCCGAAATGGATCCAGAACCGGACCACGGAAAGTCGGCACAATCGCTTTGCTTCAGGACCTGGCGTTTCATGAATTTCGCCATGGGGCCTTTGTATAAGGATTGACAGGGCTACTCTTTATGATGCGGTTGTTCCGACACTACATACCTGTTTCGCTTGTCTTGCTGGCGGTCACAGAGGCCGCAATCCTCTTTTTCTCCATGTACGCCGGTGTTGCGTTGCGTTTTATCGGCGGTGAACATGGTGACATCGAATCCATCGGCCCGGTTTTTCCGCGCGCCCTTGTTTTCACCGGCGTGATGTTCACCATCATGACCTCCCTCGGGCTGTATTATCGGGAATTGAAAGAAGAAGGGGAGTGGGGATACTACGCGCGTTTTATTGCCACTTACGCGATTGGCTTGATTGCCATGTTGCTGATTTTCTATTCTGTGCCGGATCTGCATCTTGGTCGTGGCGCATTCACGCTGGTTTTCACCATAGCGTTTATGGGCACGGCCTTCTCTCGTTTTGTTTTTACAAAGTTTGTTGACCACGATGTTTTGAGGCGGCGTGTACTGTTGCTTGGGTCTGGCAGCCGTTCCGCCAAAGTCGAAACGTTGGAAAAAGACGCCATGGGAAACCGCAAGTTCAATCTTGTCGGTTGTTTGCCGCTGACCAATACGGATCGTTGTATCAACGCGGCCAGAATGTTACGTGACCAGGGCTCCATCCTGGCAATCGCCAGGAAACACAGAGTCGATGAGATCGTTGTGGGAGTCCGCGAACGGCGTAATGGCGGCTTGCCGTCGGATCAGCTCCTGGAATGTAAGTTGGCGGGAATTGACGTTATCGACCTGCCTTCGTTCTTCGAGCGCGAAACAGGTCAGATACAGGTTGAGTCCCTGAACCCGAGCTGGATGATATTTTCCGATGGTTTTCAGCGCGGGTCTCTCAGAGACATGGCCAAGCGTGTGTTCGATATAACCGTAAGTACCGTACTGCTGTTGCTTACCTTTCCCATCATGATGGTCACGACGCTGCTGGTCTTTCTGGAAAGTGGTACACCTATACTTTATCGTCAAGAGCGTGTGGGCGAGCATGGCCAGAATTTTTCTGTACTGAAGTTTCGCAGTATGCGCAAGGACGCCGAGCACGATGGGGTTCCACAATGGGCTAAAAAAAATGACGACAGAGTCACTCGTGTCGGCCGTGTAATCCGCAAAACCCGGTTTGATGAACTGCCACAGATATTTAATGTGTTAAAAGGGGATATGAGCTTTGTTGGACCGCGGCCGGAACGACCGCATTTCGTCAATGAACTTGCCAAAAAGGTTCCATACTATCAGTCGCGTCATACCGTTAAACCAGGCATTACCGGCTGGGCACAGATTCGTTACCCTTACGGCGCCACGGTTGAAGACGCCATTCAGAAACTGCAATACGATCTTTATTATGTAAAGAATCGCACTTTGTTTCTCGATTTAATCATTCTGTTTCAGACTGCCCAGGTTATTCTTTTCGGCAAAGGGGCGCGTTGATTGGCGGGGCCATGGGGTTTGTCAGGAGTCTGTTTCAATGACGCACCTTGAGGGGGTTAAGGGGCGACTCATACCATTTCGTGACGCGGTCTTTCTCAAAATATATTCGAGAGACTCCATAATCCCACACATTACCGGAGTCCCGTTCAGGAGTTCCTTGAATTCTCATGACCTCGGCCTTGGTTGAGCCGATGGTAAAATGGGGTGTTTGCAGTTGTAGCGCTTCTGGCAGAATTTGCGCCTTGAGTGGATTATCCGGACTTTCTTCCCATCGTATGACGCTTCCATTGTTGAAATAGACTCTGGAGTTGCCATAATGCCAGACATCTTTCTCAGTTCTAGTGGGTATCCCCTGAATGGCGATTACTTCACCCAGTGTTGAGCCAAGCGTGAACGAGCTCTCTCTGGTGGTTGATTCCGCGTGGCTATTGGTGTCTTGGGTTTCAGTAGCGTGAGACGTTTGTATCTCGTCATCCTGAAGTGGGCGTTCAGGAATCAGATGCCATGCAAGCAGGCCTGATCCGACCAATGTAATGGCCAAGATCGCCCTGGAGAAGTTCTTTGACCTTTTGCTGCCAGGAGCTGGGGTGTATGTCCCTTTGGGAGTCTCTGGAGAGATTTCCTGTTTAGTCTTCTCTTGCGCATTTTGTTGGTGGGCGTATGTTTTTTCCGCAGGTCGTTCGATGGCGTCGTTTTTTAGGGTTGGTAGCTCACCATGCTTTTTGAAATGCTCAGATAGTTCCTTATACGACCTGTTGATTTCCTTGGTGCGTTCCTCAGCGATTTTTTTCTGATTGGTATCTTGTTGGAAACGGTCCGGGTGCCAGATTTTCACCAGATTCTTGTATGCGCTGCGTAGTTCCTTCCAGCTGGCGCCAGGACGGATACCGAGGACGTCGTAGTTTTTTCTGTATTTCTCAGGCATGTCATCAATGACGATAGCTGACTATTGTGTGTGTGCTAGGCATGGGGAGGCAGTCTCGGTTGGTGGGTGGCCAATCAATTTATGGCTTAACTGAAGAATTCGACTATCTGTGTCCAGGTAAATCAGGCACTTTATCGGGAGCTTTAGTAACGTGGCTGGTGAAAGACAGCAAGCAGTGAAGAGGATGTATTCTACTGCTAACCGCATATTCATCAATAAATATGTTAATCAATATACTTCTTTTAAACCACTATAACCTTATGTTTCAACATATGTATTTCTTTAATACTTATACTAAGTTATGAGACAGATGTTTGGCACACTTTCTTGACCGTTAATTGTATAATTGTATTGGTTATTTGCATAAGAATGGCATGAGGCTTGCAAACTCTTCCCGCAGGCGTCCCTGCTAAAATCGTCGGTTCAGGCGGGGTAGAAGCCAGTGCAAATTTAAAGTGCGGAGTGCAAAAAGCTGTTCATAGCTCAAGTTATCCACAGATAATTGAGGTGTGTCAGCTTGCGGTGTTCAGGTTGGCATTCTAGACATAGGTTAACTTCCAAGAAGAGGAAAATAATGAGTTTGTTTCGCATTATGGTAGTGCTTGGGGCGGTATCACTGATCGCGGGTTGTGCCTCTCATCCGGGGGCCCCTGATGAAAACGTAAAAAGTGATGCGCCGCAATTTTCCTCCTATGTCGAGGGCGATTACCGTATTGGTGTGGATGACCGTGTACAGGTCACCGTCTGGAGAAACCCCGAACTAACCACGACAGTGCCGGTGCGGCCCGATGGCAAGATATCGGTTCCCTTGATAGGCGATGTTCAGGCTGGCGGCAACACTGCCATGCAAGTGGCGGCCTTAATTAAGGATAAACTTTCTGCCTACATCCGCGAACCAAGCGTAGCGGTTATTCTGACCGAGTTGCGCAGTCATGAATTTCTCTCTCGCATCCGGGTGACGGGCGCGGTTCGCACCCCGAGATCAATGCCTTACCGCCAAGGAATGACTGTTCTGGATGCCGTCTTGGAGGCAGGCGGCGTCAATGATTTTGCTGCGCCAAACCGTACCAAGCTATATCGCAAGATGAAGGCTAAAACAGAAATAGTTGACATCGATTTGGGCGATATCCTTACTAAAGGTAAGCTTGAGAGCAATATGGATCTCAAGCCGGGGGATGTGGTCACGGTTCCGGAAAGACTGTTCTAATACCAAGGCAGACGAAGATGAATATGCATTCCGAGCAACGCCGCAATCTACTCATCAATGAGGCTTTCTCCCGCCGCAAGCAGGCTGTGGCCATTTTTGTTGCTGTTAACCTTATTGCCTTGGTTGTCGGCCTGTCATGGCCAAAAGGGTTCAGCGCCTCCTCCACGATTCTTGTGGATGACAAGAAGATTATCCAGCCATTGATGCAGGGTGCGGCGGTCGCAACCGAAGTAGCAGACCGCGCCAGAATGGCACGCGAAGTGATTTATGGACGTAAGATGTTGAATCAAGTTCTGGCGGATGTGGGCTGGCTGAAGGGTAAGCCATCTCCAGAAGAGCAGGGAAAAATTATCGAAAAGGTTTCTAAGAGAATAACCATCACGGGCACAGGAAAAGATATTATCAAGATCGAGTACCGGGATGAGGATCCGGAGCGTGCGTTCAGAACAACGCAAAGGCTGGCGGAGTTGTTCATCGCTGAAAGTCTTGGCGCCAAAGCCGCTGAAAGCCAGGCGGCGTTCGATTTCATCGATAAGCAGACTGAGGAATATCATGAGAAGCTCACCAAGGCGGAAGAACAGCTGAAGGAATTCCGTTCCGCCAACCTTGATGCCCGACCGGGTAGTGACGCCGACATCAGCAGCAGACTCAGCACGCTGCAGACTAAAATTGAGCAGACGGACCAGGACCTCAAGGAAACGGAAGTCAAAAAGACCTCGCTTGAGAAACAGTTGTCCGGCGAGGCCGAGGTGGCAACTGTCCTTTCGCGGGAGGGACAGTACCGTTCACGTATTGCCGAGCTTCAATCGCAACTCGACACGCTCCGGCTGAGTTATCTTGAAACTTACCCCGACATTGTCCGGATTAGGCATCAAATCGATGACCTGAAGGAAGCCATTATTTCAGATCGCGCGCAGCGTGACGCCGCTAAGGCAAGTGGCAGGGTGACCATCGATGAAAATGTGATAAATAATCCGATGTATCAGCAACTGAAACGCGACCTGTCACAAACACAGATTACCATGGACACGTTGAATGCCCGTCTCAACGAAGCCAAACGGCAGTTACAACAAGAACTGGAGAGAGGCAGGCGCGTGCACGGCGGCGAAGCCACGCTGACGGAATTGACCAGGGATTATCAGGTCAATCGGGATATATATCAGGACCTTCTGAAGCGCCGTGAAAACGCCCGTGTGTCGATGCACATGGATACGGAGCGGCAGGGATTAAATTTCAAGATTCAGGAGCCTGCCACGCTTCCGCTTGAGCCGATCGGGCTGCGCTTTATTCATATCATCATCGGTGGCTTGGTATTGGGCACTATTCTTCCCTTCCTGTTGATTTATCTGATGCTTCAGGCAGATCAAAAAATTCGGATTGGATTGGTTATCACTGAGAAACACAAAATACCGCTGCTGGCAACGATTCCCCACTTGTGGGTTTCATCTGAAGTCGCGGTAGCGCGACGTGAGGTGGGCTGGCTCTCGCTTGCTGTCAGTGTGAGCCTGCTGGTAACCGTTGGTGTCAGTTTTCTGCGGATCATGAAGGTATTTTAGCCATGAGCAAGATCGAAAAAGCGCTTAATAAAGCCAAGGCCACGGGAGGTCTCAGGGTGGTATCCCCGCAAGATCGGACAGACCCAGGGCAGCAGCTCTCGACCGTTTCTGCAGGTCTGGTGTCAGCGTCTGAGGTTGAGTTGCGCGCCAGCAGAAGTGAGTTGATTGCCCGTATGCGGGAAATAGCACCGCTCGACAAGGGCTTCATGGCCAAGAGCCGCATCATTCATCCCGAGATGGACGAAAACGGAACAGTGCGCGCCTTCCGTGAAATCAGAACCAAGGTCGTGCAAAGGTCCCAGGGAAGGAACTGCATTATCATGGTTACCTCGGTGACGGGAGAAGGCGGCAGCAGCTTTGTAGCGATGAACCTGGGTGCGGCATTTGCTTTTGATGCCGGCAAGACGGCTCTTCTTATGGACTGCAACTTTAGAAATCCTTCTTTGCATAATCTGTTTACCACCCACAAAAATCCGTTTTATGGCCTCACGGATTATCTTGAAAATACGAACATGGATATATCCGAGATTATCCATCCGGTAGGAATAGAGCGGTTGCGAGTCATACCTTCCGGCGGCAGGCGCGAGATACCCGCGGAGTATTTCACCTCTATCAAGATGAAGCGGCTTTTGGACAGCATTCGCGAAAGATATCATGAGCGTTACATTATTCTGGATGCTCCGCCCATGACAGAATCGGCGGATACGCAGATTCTGGCTGAATTGTGTGATTACGTTTTGCTGGTTGTGCCGTACGGCAAAGCGACAGAAACACAGGTTACTGCCAGCGTGAAAGCGATCAGTGAGAAGAAGCTGCTTGGTGTGGTATTCAATAACGAGCCACAAGTGCCCGATCTTGGATGGCGCGACATATTTAGAAATCCATTTTCGTTCATATCACAAGCGATATCCCACAAGAATAATTACAAGACATCTCGAGCAAAGTGAACAATAACTCAGCGAAGTACAGCCGCATAAATAGTTTTGCGATAATTCTTGGTGTGGCACTCAGCGCAGGTAGGTCGCCCAGGGCGGATGCAGGTGATTTTGCCTATGGCCTTGGATACACGGGCACCAGCAGTTCTAACGTCACGCGCGTACCAGTCAACGAGCGGCATGAATGGATAAACTCGATTCTCGGTGGTTTTACCTACGTGGAGAACAATGCGGATGTGACGACGCGTCTTTTTTCCCAGGTTGAGTATGTGGATTACCGTAATAAAGTCTACGGTAATGAAACCTTGGCGAATATGAGCGCTAACGCTGTCTGGACTATTTCGCCGCAGCAATTCACATGGATGTTCGATGACACATACCAGCAACTACAGATAAACGCCACGGCAGCCAGCACGCCTGACAATCGGACGAACGTCAATGTCCTGAGTACCGGGCCGGATGTTAATATCCGGTTCACACCGGTAAGCAGCCTTGCCTTGGGTGCACGCTATGGAAACGTCTATACCGGCCGTATCGATGCAAGCAACAATCGTACTTCCGGCTACACTTCCTTCCTTTATCAATCTACCGCCACGACAACCTACTCGCTGAATTACGAGGTACTTCGTGTCAATTACGATAACGATGTACTGAATACAAACTACACCCGCCAGGACATGTTTTTCAGGGCTAGAGTGCAGCCCTCACGGTCGGAATTCGTATTAGATCTTGGCGTGACGGATATCAATCGTGACCACGGACAGGATCTAAATGGCGATTTGGCAAGGTTTTCATGGATTCGCCAACTTACGCCGGAATCCACCCTTAGTCTCGTTTTGACGAGCGAGTTCTCCGATGTAGGGACTGACATTCTGTCAGCGTCGACAACGGCGAATACACCGCATACGCTTGGACAATCGGCTCCGGTCTTGGCATCGGTCTCCATGCCCTCCGTGGCCCAAACCACGGCGAGCGGCGATATGTATCGGGCCAAACACGGCGAAATGAATTACACACAGCACGGAAGCCAGGTAGGGGCTTTATTTCAGATCTTCAAGCATGAATACAATTATGAGGTTACGCCAGTTGATCGTACGGAAACCGGCGGCCATTTTGAGTTAGGCTACTTCTTTTCCATTGACTCGACAGCGTCACTTTTTAGCGATTACACCAGGACGGAATATCTGAATATCGTTAGAAATGACAAAGACAAGGACTCTGGCCTGAGATACTCCCACCTTATTACGAGAAACGTTACCATTGGCATGGAAGGGCGACATACCGTTCGCACCAGCACCATACCAACGTTTAATTTTATCGATAATCGCGTACTCTTAAGTGTGATGTACACGAGCGGCCCGCTGTACAAGCCATTGATCGGGAGATAATCCGTGTATCTAGAGTTTTTCAAATTAAAGGAATTTCCGTTTCGGCTTACCCCGGACTCTGAATTCCTTTACATGAGCGGGGCACACTCGCGCGCCAAGGCATACATGGACTACACCGTGTGGAACCGCGAAGGGTTCGTGGTTATCACGGGGGAAATCGGCTCCGGAAAGACAACGCTGATCCAGAAACTGTTGTCCGAGCTCGACGAGAATGTCCTGGTGGCGAAGGTTTTCCAGACCCAATTGGACGAAGTGGAGTTTCTCCAGTCGATTCTGGTTGAATTCGGCCTGAACCCCTTTAATTCCAAGAAGGTTGAGCTGCTCGATATGCTTAATACCTTTCTTGTGGAGAATTTCCTGCAGCTCAAGCAACTGCTACTCGTGGTCGATGACGCGCATAATCTCAGCATGAAGGTGTTGGAGGAGATTCGCATGCTTTCGGGGCTGGAAACCCGCAAGGAGAAAGTGCTCCATGTTATTTTGGTCGGGCAGCCCCCGCTTAATGACCTGCTGGATTCTCCGGAGATGGAACAACTGCAGCAGCGCGTACGGCTGCGCTACCACCTGAAACCTTTATCGGAAGAAGACACGCGTGATTACATCATCCACCGTTTGAGAGTAGCGGGTATAGCTGACCCGATGAGTATGTTCAGTCCGGACACCATGCCTGATATTTACAAGTATACCGGCGGCATCCCGCGTTTGATTAACACCCTATGCGATACCTGTCTGACCTGTGCCTTCGCGGACAATGTGCATTCGGTGTCCTTGAATGTCTTAAACTCGGCGATAGAAGAGTTGCAGTGGCTCCCCTATACCAAACGCGTAGGGCGGCGCAAAGTGGATCTCAGTCCTGGTGGTACGGAGACGCAGGGACTGCTTTACGACGTTACCAAGGCGTTGACAAACATTGGCAACCAGGTCAGCAGGCTCGATTCCCTAACTCCTGCGTTGTCCGCCATGAGTACAAAAATGGCCAGCATTGAGTCCTTGCTCAAGCGGATTGCCGAATCTCTTGAAGGTGAACGTCACGATACTGAGGCAACCAAAAAGAAACGGATCGGGCAAGAAAAGTAATTATTTACCATTATTCGGAGACCGGAATTGTGAGAGTCTGGGTAATGGAATTTGGTATTGCAGTGAGTATTGTTCCTCGTATCTGCCAGGTGATGGTGCATCATTGCTATTCCCTCCCTAATCGACCCATTTGTTTTCCAGGAAAACTGAATCGGCCGTATCTCGAGTAAGTAATAATGCGCACCATACACTTGAAGGAAGATTCTTGATGTGCCACAAGGACGGCTTATTCATGTACGACGTTTGGGTTATGCACCCAGGCAGAAGTATTCTGATGGTCAAATCGCATTATTCCAGGTGTGGCACCCGCAAGCGATGAATACCCCCCTGACCTCTGTTGTCGTCACCAACGTGTCCGAGTTCGCAGATTTGCATGATGAGTGGAACCGACTGCTGGATAAGTCCCGCTCTCGTTCGATCTGTCTGACGTGGGAATGGCTATTTACATGGTGGGAGGTTTATGGCGGCGCAGATATAGAGTTACGAATCCTCCTGTTGCGTTCTGGTAAAACGCTTATCGGAATTGCTCCATTTATCATTGTGCCTACGACAGAATTCTCTCTTATGAGGATACGAATGTTGCGTTTCCTCGGCACGGGTGAGCCGGAATGGGAGGAAGTGGCTTCCGAATACCTGGACATTATTGCCGCGGATGGTTACGAGATTCAAGTGGCACAATGTGTGTGGTCGTATCTTCAATCCAGTAATCTTCAGTGGGACCAGATCGTATTCAATGATGTCATGGACGATTCCCTGGTAATAACCCAGCTTCTGAAGATAATGAATGAGTCCGGTATACACTCTAGGCATGAACTCATCGGCACCCGCTACCGTATTGATTTGCCTGAGTCATGGAGCGATTATCTTGCGACGCTTGATAGTGGCACCAAAAAACGTCTTCTGTATAAACGCCGCAAGTTGGAGCGGGCAGGTTCTGTGGAAGAGAAACTGGTCGCAGAGCCAACGGAGATTGATGCAGCCTTTTCTGAACTGGTCCGCTTGCATGCGCTGCGGTGGGTTAGTCGCGGACGAACAGGCGTATTTGTCAGTGAGCGTTTTGTCACCTACCACAAAAAACTTATACACAGATTGTTGCCAATAGGGATATTGAATCTCCGCCTTTTACGCCTCGATAGAGTTGTTATCTCAGCGCTCTATAATTTCCGCTGTGGTACGGCAGATTACTTCTACCAAACGGGTTTCGATGTCGAAGGTGCCTCGAAATACTCGCCTGGTTTGGTTTCTCACAGCTATGCTATTGAGGATGCTATCCGAGCGGGAATGAAGAAGTATGATTTCATGAAAGGCGGGACGGTTTCATATAAATCCGAATTCGGATGCCAGGAAAGTCCTATGTATGATCTGTACGCCTATCCTCACTCAGGAAAGGGATATTTCCTGTATTTTAATGCCACGGTCAAGGACAAGATAAGATCACTCAAGCGTGGCACAAAGCCGCCGCAGGCCGCTGAGAAAAACGGCCATAAAAAAACTACAGATTCCCACTCCGTTGATACATAGTATTGATCATGAAGAATGTGTTCACTATTGATGTCGAGGATTATTATCAAGTCGAGGCGTTTGCCAGGGTTGTGGCCAAGTCCTCTTGGGGGAGCTACGTCTCGCGGGTGGAAAACAATACGAGGATCCTACTTGATCTCCTGGATCGGCATACCGTCAAGGGCACCTTTTTTATTCTGGGATGGGTTGCTAGCAGACACCCTGAATTGATCAGGGAAATCGCAAATCGAGGCCATGAGATTGCATCGCATGGCATGAGTCATACCTTGGTCTACAGCCAGTCACGCGAAGTATTCCGATCCGAAACGCGTGATAGCAAGGCCCTGTTAGAGGATATCTGCCAGCAGAAGGTCATTGGTTACCGTGCCGCTACCTATTCAATTACCAGGAAATCCCTGTGGGCGCTCGATATCTTGTGTGAGGAAGGATTTCAATACGATTCGAGCATCTTCCCAATGCGTCATGACCGTTACGGCATACCCGATGCCAATCCGTTGCCGGGGCTGGTTAAAACGCCCGAAGGTCGGCAAATCGTGGAGTTTCCCATCTCTGTCTTCCAGTACAAGAAGTTGAAACTCCCCGTAGCCGGTGGCGGCTATTTTCGCTTATTTCCCTATCCTATGACTAAATGGGGCTTGGCGAGAATCAATCGGGCAGGGAACGAATTTGTATTCTATTTGCATCCGTGGGAGGTTGACCCGGATCAGCCGCGCATCGCGCAGGCGAGTATAACATCCCGGTTCAGGCATTATCTAAATCTGTCCAGATGTCAGACGCGTCTGGAGCAGCTGCTGGGTGATTTCAAGTTTGGTACGATGCAAGAGGTTTTGACGGCGAAGGGTCTTTTGTAGCGTCGCTTTATTTTGGTCAACAAGAACCACAGACCGGCAAGGTATAACTTGGGCTCCACCAGTGCTCCATTAGGCAGATTTTTCAAGCATTCGTCGATCTATGCAATCGGGAATGTGCTGAATAGGCTGGCCGCTTTCTTGCTACTACCGATTTACACGAACTACCTCAGCGTTGCCGAGTACGGCGCGATCGAACTTTTTTACGTCATTTCCGCTGTGGTGGCCGGAGTATTATCCGTCGGGATAGCGCATGCGACACTGAGGTTCTATTTTGAATACGACACGGAACCTGAGCGCAATACGGTCGTCAGTACCAATTTCATCGTTTCATTCCTGATAACCGCAGCTGGTGTGGGTCTGATAAGTTTGTGGCAGGAGCCGATCGCCCGATATGTATTCGGAAAACCAGAATACAGTCGCGGCGTGATGATAGTGCTGGCTTCGCTGGTCTTGGAGCTTTCGTCCCAGGTCTGTCTCGCATATATCAGAGCCAAAGAGAAATCACGCCTGTTTGTCGGCATTTCCCTGGCCAAGCTCATCATTCAGGTTGCTGCCAATACGTATTTCATTATCTATCTCTCAGCAGGAGTGGAGGGCGTTTTGTTTGGCAATTTTCTGGCGGTGGCGGCGGGCTGGGCTTTTCTGACCGTCTACACGCTGCGCCAATGTGGGTGGCGGTTTGAGATGAGCAAGGCGGTTCCAGTACTGAAGTACAGTTTTCCATTCCTCCTCAGCACCATCGCCGGTCTGATCTCCGCCAACGTAGACAGGTTTCTGATCAACAGCATGCTCAGTCTTCAGGCACTGGGTATCTACTCCTTGGCGCTGAAGTTCGCTGGGTTGCTCGATAATCTGATCGGTGAGCCCTTCAGTCGCTCATACGGCGCATTCCGTTTTTCTATCATGAAGGATGGTGATGCGCCCGAGGTTCAGGCTAGGATTGTCCGTTATCTCCTCATCGGTGTGGCTATTGTTGGACTGGGCATCGCTTATTTTGCACGCGACCTGCTTTCCGTCATGTCAGAGGCAAGTTATTGGCCAGCGGCAGATATCCTGCCGGTGCTCATTATTGGGAGTGCGGTCAAGGTTATGATTTATCCTGTTCAAACAGGCATCTTGTATGAAAAAAAGACCAGGAACGTATTTTATATTGGGCTGATCAGCGCACTGACAAGCACGATTGTCAATCTCATCATGATTGGTTTATTCGGGCTGACGGGCGCCTGTGTCGCCCAGGTAATTACCGCCTGTGTCGTAATTTACGTTACTAACCGGATTTCACAACGTTATCTCAGTATTGCCTACGAATATCGAAAACTGCTGACGATCATCGTTGTCACCCTGGTTTTCTATTTCCTGATGTTACTCCTGGGGCATCCACCACTGCATTTAGCGATACCCCTTAAACTTCTCCTGCTGGCAGGCTTCCTGACAATTCTAGTGTATACAGGCGCGTTAACGGATGATGAGATCATGTGGTTTAGAACGGCACTCTCGACTTTCGTTAAAAAAGGGTAACCCCATGGCAAGAACCGAGTTTGTGCAGGGTGATGGATCGTGCTCCTAATATTTATTTATTTAACCACGCTATTTATCGCGCCGCAGCTCTGGGTTGAGCCATTCGTCGACATGCGGGTCGACTTGTATATTTACCCGGTCTGGGCCCTGACCGCCTATCTCTTCCCGTCGAATAACAAGTTCAGCATCACGGCCCAGGATAAGTTCTTTTTGTTGATGGTGCTCTGGATCGTTTTATCCACGATGGTTAACGGTTTTCATGACCGTAGCAATGAGATCATCCTCAACTATTCCAAATGGTTTGTTTTGTACAAGCTGGTTTCTACCACGGTATCCTCTATCGACGATGTAAAGAAAGTGGGCGGCATGTTGCTTTTTTTTGCCGTGGTCCTTGCAATCGAAGGTATTCAGCATATGACTGGGGAGTCTGGGTTGGGCTGGGCAGGCCAGACGCTTGGCTGGATCGATCCCTCCGCGGCCGCGGCAGGCGAGCCTGGACGTACGCGCTGGATTAATATTTTCGATGGACCTGGTGTGTTCTGCGTTATCTATACAATAGCGTTACCGTTCGCCCTTCATTTTCTGTCGCCCACGTTCACAAAGGGCATGAAGATCATGGCCGTCGCCATGACGGCATTGCTGTTGGTTGCCATCTATTATACTGGTTCGCGCGGTGGTTTTCTGACTACGCTTGCCTTAATCGCGTTGTTTATTGCACTCCGATACAAGATATCTCTTTCCAAGATATTTATTATCGGTGGAATCGTCACTGCGGCATTCGTATTGGCGCCGAGTTATCTCACAACTATGGATGACCCGAGCAGATCTGCTAAACATCGCATCGATATGTGGATTGAAGGTGTGGAGATGGTGCAGCAGAATCCTGTTTTTGGCATCGGCAAAGGAAACTTCCAGGGCTACACTGGCAGGCTTATTGCGCATAACTCATCGATCGAGATCATGGGTGAGACAGGCATTATTGGGCTATTTTTCTGGTTTGGCCTGATCTATATTTCCTTCAAAAACCTGGTGTGTTATGCATTGGAAACGGATGACTCCGTAGGAAAGTCGTATGTGTCGGCACTGGGACTGGCTGTCGCCGGCTATCTGATCAGCTCAATGTTTGTGACCCTGGAGTATGAGACACTGTATTTCCTTCTGGGGGTATGTGCCGGTGTGGGCTACCTTGTAAAGCAGCCCATAGAATTTACCGAGAAGGATTTCTGGAGATTATCGGTCATTACGATTGGCTGGATTGTTGGTATGAAAGGCTTCTTGGTGGTGTATGCCTGATTTCCATGTGCTGCCTAGTCATAGGACTTTTAAGGTCCTATGAGAAAAAAAGAAATTCTTGCCAAGGCCATGCGGTGCACTGGCATGGGCACATTAGCGGGATTTCTGCGACATTTGGCAGTCAGCGACCTTCCCATACTTGCCTACCACCGTGTTTATGATGTGGTCGACGAATCGTCATTTCCATTCGATCCTGAGCTTGTAAGCGCAACGCCGACGGAGTTCGCATGGCAAATGCAATACGTGAAGGATCGACATAGCCCCATCACGTTTCAGATGCTTATTGATTCGATGGACGGTCGGGTAGTCTTACCGCCGCGCCCGGTGATTGTGACATTCGATGATGGGTATGACGATAACTACCATCATGCCTTTCCAGTTCTGAAGGCGCTTAACATACCGGCAACAATTTTTATTTCCACTGGCTATGTGGGCAGCGATAAACCATTCTGGTTCGATTTGATTGCGCATATTCTTTATCGTGCCAGACCGGGGGTAATGAGATTCGACGATCTTGGACTGGTTGTGCATCTCCGCGAAGACGTGGCATCGAGGCGCACGGCCTCCGATAACTTACTTGTTGCCATCAAGAGTCTCGGTAACGAAAGACGCCTGGAGTTCTTGAGCCGCCTTGAGAAGGAATACGGAGCCGTCGTCGACCGTAGTAGTCTGCGGCATAGTCACCCGCTCAATTGGGAACAGATCAGGGAGATGAGCCTCCATGGTATTGAGTTTGGTTCGCATACCGTTTCCCATCCGATTCTTTCCAGTCTGGACGGTCCGTCGCTCGACTCTGAACTTGCCGAATCTATGGCTCACCTTGAACGGGAATTGGGCAAGCCGGTTTCCGTGCTGGCGTACCCGGTAGGTGGGGCGGAGGCGTTTAATGCGAACGTCATTAGTTCGGCGAAGGCCGCCGGTTACCGGTTGGGTGTGTCTTACATCCCGGGGGTGAACCTGTTGAATCGCCTGGATCATTTCCGGTTGCGCCGGCAGCATGTCGAGCGCTACACAAGCCGCGCCTATTTTACCGGGTTGCTGGGTTTGCCTGAGATTTTCCGATAGACGCCGCGATCCCATGCCGTCATAACAGTTCCTGACCCACAGGCGCTAGCTGTGATCGGGAGACCTCAAGCGGAATCGTTGTTCGATAAAATAGTAGGAAAATGCCGCGAATGCCACTGTCACGGCAATGGCAAATGCCAGCTGAAGGGCTACTGGATATTCGGCGGTGAAACTTCGTGCGGTGTACAACGTGAGCTGCTGGTAGAGGTAGAGTGAATAAGAGATTCTACCCAGAAAGCCCATGATGACTCCATTAAAGAACTTCCATGGCGCTGTTTCGGCGAGGACAATTAATTGCACGAGAAGGATGGCCGTAAGCAACGGTTCAAGCGTGTAGCCTATGGCGAACCGGTAATCGAACGATCCATGCAGCATCGACGACGCAGCAATCACAGCTATTACGATTGCAGGCAGATAGGTGCGAGAAGTGATGAAACGCCAGACGTTCGTTAATACTTCGCGTTTAAGCAGAACGGCGAGTAGGCACCCCATGGCAAGTTGATCCATCCGGGTTTCGAAAGAATGATAAATGTATCCTTGGTAGACGCCGAAACCGAAGTGCAGCACCACGCGTAATATCCATACGCCCATGATTACCGCCAACAGCACAGTGGTCAGCCGTGGCAGGTTATTTCGCAACCGATACATTACCAGTGGCCACAGCAGGTAAAACTGTTCCTCAATTGCGAGCGACCAGGTATGGCCCATATAGTTGTCAGGCGTACGAAAGATGGCCTCGTGATAGTTCTCCAGGTAGAACGTAGAGGCTACGACGTCTGCCCACGGGACTTGATGACCACGAACCAGATGAATCGCTAGACCAAATAGCAGATAGACATACATCGCCGGGAATATTCGTAGCGTACGGCGTAAATAAAAGCCGCGAAACGAGATGGTACCGGTTGCGTCATTTTCCTTGAGCAGCAACCAGGTAATCAGGAATCCGCTGAGCGTGAAAAATATTTCTACGCCAAGTGCTCCATTCACGCTGTCAAAACCAAAGTGATAAAGGATCACGAGGAACACGGCGACGGCCCGGACACCATAGAGTGCAGGAATCTGGCCGCCCAGCTTGCTATTTATGTGCCGCCACCAGTCAGTGTCGTGCGTTGCTGTCGTTGCTGTCATTTACAGATTTTCATTTTTTTCATGTAACTGCGAACACCGTCGACATGGCGATTGACGTTATCCCGTGCCTTCCAAACTTACCATGCCGAATCACTCTGCCCCAACGTTTTATGCATAAATCTCCCACAACCCTTGTTTGGTGCGACATTGAGTCCGTGTTCAAGGTGTTACTGACTACAGGCGCATGTACGAATCGGCACTTAAAAGAATCAATCAGTTACGAATGCACATTGGACGTTTTCGGCAACGTTGGGGCGCTACTGATGCCGAATGCCTGGTTAGCGGTGTTGCTTCAGGAAGACCCAATGCGGTTCTTCCCTTTCCGGGTCGTGTCATGATCGGTGTAGGGATTTTCAGGCATCGTATTACCCAAATATTCCCAGATGTATTTCGTTATTGACTCTGCCTTGCAGAAGCCACGCATGACCCCGGAATTCTCGCACATTTCTTTCTTGATGCGATCCTGGTTTGGCCAAGGCCAGAGTGGGATGGATGAGAGGGTGTTGTAATTCGGATCCCCATAATGGCTTCCATCCGTGCCATACCGGTAGAGGACGTTGGCGCCTATGTCTTCGCCACCATGACCACGGCCTTTTAGGAACGAACCTTCCTCGATTCGAACTATATACCGTAATGAGGGCGTCGCACCATCGGCAGCAGGATTCTTGGTGTAACAGGCTTCGGTGCAGGTGGTCTGGTTAAAGGCACCTTCGCGGGCATTGTAGACATCAACGTGGCTCGGTGGATATTTGGAGTTGATGCCGAAACGCCTCGCGTCCACAGAAATCACATTGCGCAGCGTGCCCGTGGTCAATACAGGCCCAACCCGGATTCCGTCACCACCGCGGGCCTTGGTGGTGAGGTTCTCCAGTGTATTGTGCGTGCCGGCACGTGAGAAATTGAAGCCAAGTTCGGTAGAATCCCAAGCCACGGCATCCTTGATGTGGATGGTGGGATCGATGGTGCCACCGTCGTCCGGCTCCATGTAGTAACCGGTATCGGGGGCTTTTAGTGAAATGGTGCCGAGCCACTCATTATCGCCAAAGAGATGGTCCCCTGGTGTGTGTTGCGCCACGGCAAAATCAGAATAAGGAGAATCGTCAGGCGCCAGGACACGATCCACCACGATTACATTTTGCATAGAGATGTGGCTGGAATCGTATACGGTGATGCCAACATTGGGGTTGCCACTGCCACGGCACTGCGGCATTCCGCAGCCGTCGCCCCGCACCACGACCCGCCGCCAGACGTTGAACTTGGAACGGTAGTTGATGGCAATGACGCGTTGGCCGGAGGCCCAGATCCAGACATCTTGAATCAGGTTGTGATCGCTTCCATGCTGGTGGTCATTTGTTCCGATACCGAAGGCTCCATGGAAGCCGCAGTCCTTGAGGGTGACATGACTGGTGTTGTAGAGACTTCCGCCGCCCTCAAAGGTAATACCCTGGATCGTAATGTAGCTGTCCTTGCGGAAGGATCTTCCGACGAACAACCGTCCAATAATTTTTACCTTGCCTGGATTTTGTGCGTGCACGTAGGTGGTGTGCGTTGAATTCGCCCCGGAGGGGACCTGGTCGGAATTCGGTCCGCCAATTCCCTCTCGGGTATCGACATAGCTGATGTAACCGGTACCCGCTGCCTCCGAGTAGACGCCATCCAACAGGATGAGCTCATCTCCTGGCGACATTTTGCCAAAGACGTGGTAAAAACTTTTGAAGGGAGACTCGACCGATTTGCCGTTACTCCAGTCGCTGCCGGAAGGGGAAATGAAATAGACAGACGGGGTTTTCGTGCCATTGTCTGGGGTGGCAAGCGAGGTGCAGGAAACAAGCAGCATTAATGCCAGGATGGGTGAGCACAGTCTCAATCGATCATGTTTCATGATATTCGTCCTTGTGTTCTGGTTGTTCCTTATTGCCATGGGTTGGCAGACACCAGGAATAATTTCTAAAAATCGTTGATCCGCGAGAAACCTAGTGAGCGTGTTTTTATATAGTTCAATATTTCTGGCAATGACGACACGGTGTGCGGATAGTCCTCATGGAAGAGCAGGATATCGCCATCGGCCACATTCAGGGAAGTCATGTGTGAGACGAGCTCCCTTGGGTTTTTGATGAAGGAATCGCGACTGTCCACTGACCAGAAAATGAATCGAAAACCGGATCTTGCCAGGGCGAGAAAGGTGGTGCCCGTGATGTTTCCGAAAGGGGGCCTGAATATTTTTTCGAATGCAGTACCTACTGTATTTTGCAGGGTTTCCTGGGCACGGTGTGTGTCTTCGACATAGAGATCCTGATGAGTGCGCTTGGCATCAAGATGTGAATACCCATGGTTTCCGATTTGATGCCCACGGGCATGAATTTCACGAGTTAGCGCGGGATATTTCTCGACTTCCCTCCCTTGCAGAAAAAAAGTGGCGCTTGCGCCATTTTTGTCGAGTATATCCAGGATGTGTTTTGTGTTGTCCGGATGCGGCCCGTCGTCGAATGTCAGCGCAATCCGTGGCTGAGGCGAGCTTCTGCCTTTGATCAACACCGTCCCGGGGAACAGTCGACCGAGCCCATGTTTGACGAGTTTTCCAATGCTCATGAGAATTAAACCTGGTTTTTACTCACGGAGGACACGACATAGCGGCGTTTCCCCGACTCGGAAACAGGAATTTCCAGGACCTTCTTCACCGTCACCTCGACATCTTTCCCCACCATCTGTGCAATGGCTCCGCCGACATAACGAGCAAAATCATCTGTGTAGTTGTGGTCTGGCACGATCAGCACATCCAGCCTATCCATGGATTCTTGCCGGATCTGGTAGGCCTTGATCCCCTGCATGTCACTGAAAAGGGTAGCGAAGTTCGGGGGCGTCAGAATGCGGTCACGCAGGACGATCAGGTCAGCGACCCGCCCTTCAAGCCGGGCAAGTCTTGGGAGTGTCACCCCACAGGGGCACGCATCGTCCTCCTCCATGGCGCCGACATCGCCGATCTCGTAGCGGATGAAGGGAAAAGCCTGGTTGGACAGGTCAGTGAGGAGAATCCTTCCGGTTTCGCCCGGGTGACAGGGCTTATTTTCCTTATCGACGACCTCGACAAGCAGTATCTCGGCGTGCAGATGGTATCCTTTATGCTCCCGGCATTCGGCACCAACATACATTTCGCGGCTGCCATAATGGTCGTGCACCTTGCCGTAACCGAAGACCGTATCGATGGTCTTGCGCTGTTCCGGGCGCAAGGTTTCCGAGCTGGTAACGATGGCGTGGATAAAATCGAGTGAAACACCGGCATGGCGTCTCTGTATGTATTCGGCAAAAGCGTTCAACCCGCTGGCATAGCCCCAGAGGCTGGTGGGGCGCCAGGCGCACATGCCATTGTAGTATCGTTCCAGAATCTCGTCCGTGAGATAGGCTACAGAGTAGTCCCGGTAGCGCTGGAGAAAATAGACGAGGCGGTTGAACCACTTCTGTGATTCGGTATAGTCGAAATGCGATCCAGACATCTGGATGGCTCGTTCGCCGAGCGCAACCCCGGCCCATTCCGCACTGCGATAAACGCTGGCGCGGTTCCAGTCCATGCCGCGTTTGTCCCAATAATAATAGATCGGCTCGCCCGTCGAGCCACCGGTCCGACTCATGACAAAGCGGTTACGCGGGATATTGCGGCATTGGATGGAGTCGAGATTCGCCCGGATCAGATCTTTGGTGAGCACGGGGAGGCGGTGAAGCTCGTCCAGAGATCCAAGTGGAAGCGATAAACCACTGAGAGCCTTCTGGTAGTAGTCGGAGTTCTGGCGGGCCTGTTGCAGCAGGGCATTGAGCCGGTCAAGTTGCCAGCGGCGAAGGGTGGTTCGGTCCCAAAGCTGGGACTGGCGCAGGAAATAGAGATGTTCGATGGTGTGGCGACCACGCAGAAAATCGAGGCCTCTGAAAAAAACATCCTGGTACAGGTTCATGCATTCTTTCCCTGGGGATAGATGACACTTAGTCTACTATAGATGTTCTCCCATGCGTGTTCTTGGATGCGGCGGTGTGCGTTCTGGATGATCCGCTGGCAGAGAGCCTGGTCACGCAGCAGTGTGTCCATCTGGACGGCAAGGCCGGCGGCGTCATTGTCCGGTGCTAACAGTGCATCCTCACCATGCGTGACCATATACGGTATACCGCCAACGGCAGTTGTCACGACGGGCAGGCCGCAGGCAAAGGCCTCCAGTATCGATACCGGCTGATTGTCGACCCGGGAGGAATTAAGGTAAATATCGCCCTGATCGTAGTGAGACCGCATCTGCTCGTTTGCCACATTGCCCACGAAATGGACACTGTCGGCAATCGCCAGGTCACGACACAGCGACACCAGGGCGGCCTTCTCGCTGCCGTCCCCAGCGACGGTGAGGGTGGCATCGGGGAATGTTTTTTTGAGCAGAGCATACGCTCGAATACCACAGGCGATGTTGTAGGTGGGTTCTAGGTGGCGCGCCATGATCACGCGTGGGCGCAGAGGAGAGCGTTCCCGGAAAGGGAAGGCCTTGAGCTCCAGAATGTTTGGCACTTCAACGGTCGCAATGTTGAATTTCTGGAAGACTGATGACAGGAATCGGGATGGAACAATGATTCTGTCTGCTGATTCGAGAGCCAGCCGGGCGAGCCAAAACCAGCGTTGGAGAAACGTGTCTGCCGCGCCGCCATGATAATGGATGATGACCTGCTTGCCCAAGAGCTTGCCCACAGCCACTGCCGGAAAGGTAAATAGAAAGAAACTCAGGTAGGAATGGCTGAAGATGTGCACACAATCTGCCTTCCAGCAGGCGCGCCACAGGCGTGCCAGGAACAGATTCAGGTTCAGCACGCCCCTGATCCATTTGAGCCGGCGCAGGGCAGATGATTGGCTGAGTGGGTTGGTGGGGGCATTGTAGACGGTATGCCCCTGTTTGCGCAGATTGTCGGAGAGAAGCTGGGCCTGCACCGCCATGCCACCCGGCGGTGGCGGCAGTTCGGAGACGACGCAGATGGACGCCAGTGTCATGCGGGAATTACCGATCCGGGCTCACGCAGAAATTCCTGCGGAATGCAGAATGAGTTCAGCGTTGCGGCGCCAGGAGTGGTGGGTGGTGAGCTTTCGGTAGGCGCGTTCAGCGATCTGTTCGCGAAGTTCGGGGGCAACGATGAGACGTTCAATGGCGCCGCGGCACTGGTTCACATCCAGTGGATTGAAGAGCAGGGCCGTGTCTCCATCCCGATGGACGTCCTCAATGGGGGCGAGCCGGGGGGCCACAACCGGTTTGCGCAGGCCCATGAACTCGAACATGACCACGGGCGATCCGAAGTCATTTGAGTGTGGCAACACCGCTATATCGAGAAGAGAGAGATAATGATAGATATCGGTTCGGGGGACGGCGCCGGTAAAGATGACGTCGCGTGTAAGACCGTAGGAGTCGGCGAGTCGCCTTGTTTCGCTTACTACCGGACCATCGCCGATCAGCACCAGAACGATATCGGGATGGGATTTCCGAAGTTCCCGGAATACCTCCACAAAGAAATCGAGCCGGTCCCAGTGATCGAACCATCCGGCAAAACCGATGACAAGGCGGTTTCCAATATCGAACTTCTTCAGGAGCGTTTCATTTTTTCCGATGCCTTTGACCTTCTCTACATCGAAGGCGTTGGGGGCGACGTGTACACGGTTCTCCGGTACACCCTGCTTTAGAATCATTTTACTGAGATGCGAGGAGACAGTGTGAATTCCGGTGCAACGGGAGAAAAGAAAACGTTCGAAATGCGAACACAGGTGCGGATAGGATTGCTTGCGTGCGCGGCTGGCGATCCCGCTGACCTCGTTGGCCTCGAGGACGAAGGGAATTCCCTGTTTGCGCGCGAGGACAGCGCCAGCAATCAGATAAAACGCATAACGCTCATAGATCAGGTCGAACTTTTGCGCAGCCAGTACCGCCTTGAGCCTCCGGTACGCCGGAATGTTGTAGAAGATTTCGGCAATTTCGAATAGAAAATTCGGCAGGTACTTGCTGATCAGTTTCCAGAGCGTCTGTACACCACCAGTGCGGACACGGGATTTGTCGACCGGAGTGCTGTGCGCAGGATTCAACGGATCAACGCCGGGCGGGGATACCACCGTGACAGAATGGCCCATGGCGCGCAGTGCGTGGACGATACTTGTAATGTGCACGCCCTCGGCGCCACGCCCCTGTGTGCGATGGTGATAAAGTATGTTGAGTTTCATCGGAATTCCACCATTATCACACCGATTCAGAATAAAGCCTGTTGTAACGTTCCGTCATGACGGTCAGCGAAAATTCCTCAGTGAGAAAATCATGGCCGTGTTTTCCCATCTCGTGACGCAATTCCTCTGATTGTATCAGCCGCTTCATGGCCTGTGTCAGGCTTGGCAGGTCATCCAGTCCGACGAGCAGTCCGGTTCTGCCATCGCGCACGGTTTCCGGAATACCGCCGACGCGAGTGGCGATCGCCGGTAGCCCGGCGCGCATGGCCTCCAGCAGGGCCACCGAGATGCCTTCATAGCGTGATGTCAGGACAAAAATGTCTGCCTCACCCAGCAATTCGCCAATATCGGAACGGAATCCCAACAGGACCACTTTCCCTTCCAGTTGGTTCTGATGCAGATAGTCTTCGATATTTTTTCGTTCCGGACCGTCGCCAACGATGAGCAGACGGGCTGAGAGGCCCGCTTTTATCACCTCATGAAAAGCCCGCAACATCAGACCGTGGTTCTTGATCTCTGCCAAGCGACCAACGGCGATAAATACCACATCCTTGTTCCGGGCTCTGTGAGTAGGGAGGGTGTCACCGACGGGAATGCCATTGTGCACGGTGACGACAAGGTGCGGATCAATTTTTATTTCCCCGACGATGTATTGGCGGATGGCATCCGATACCGCCGCGATCCGGTTGAAGCCGCGGGCGACGAGGCGCTCGGAAAAATGACGGAGCGCTATTTTGACGCGGGAGATCGAATCATCGGGGTAGCCGGTGTAGGGGCCGTGTACGGTGTGGATCAATACAGGCGTTCGGGCCAGGAACCCGGCAAGCCCCCCTTCCAGGAACACGCCCCAATTGTGGGTGTGTACGACGTCATAGGCATTTTTCCGGATCAGCCGTGCCAGCCTGAACGGCAAAAAGTAATCGTTGCCTTCACCCTTGCTGAGGCAGGATACATGGATACGTTTGTCAACCTCGGATCCCAGAGCGCCAATTTTTTTCAGGCAACATATGGAGATATCGTGTGTACCGGCCATGCTGTTGGCCAGACTGATCACGATCTTTTCCGCGCCGCCGAATTCAAGCGACTCAATAATGTGTAGTACGCGCATATATTTATAGTTGAGGGCCACAGAGTGGCTCAGCGGCTCAGGGCGAGCTCCTTAAGCTTGCTGTACATCTCCCAGGCCGTGACATATCGGAGGGTATTACCGTCGCCACGCCGATACTGTCGTTCCAGCTCGCTCCACAAGTGTTCAAAACCATCATTGGCAAAGAGCATTTGCATGGATTTTTCCGTGGCCCCGTGTGTATGTATCTTGATAAACACATGCTCCTCGGCGCCTTTAACACAGATGCCACAATCGGCCCACAATCGAACGCGATGTGGAGTGGGCGGTGCATCGTGGGAAAGTTCCGCGCTTTCGATCTTCGGGATTATTCCGAGCTTGGCTTCCTTCCAGTTGAGTGTCAGCGGTCCCTGGATCAGCAGCAGTTCACCGGGTTCGCCCCAATCGCCGATGCCGGCATCGCGGCCGGAATCGTGAGATTTGCGATGACCAGGCTGCCCGCGGGAAAAATAAATCGAATTGATCTTACGTGTCTGGGTGTCGCTGGGGGCTGACGGCATGGTCATGTCCGCGTAGCATCCGGTCTCCACCAGAATATCGATTTCATTGTCTACCCCGCACCAACGGCCATCCGGACGTGAATTGTCGAGTGCCCAGTTTCCATGAATGAAACAGTAAATGATTCTCCCGGTGATTGGGTCTTTTCGCAGAAGACCATGCCGCTCATGTAATGTATGGACATACTGGTTGATCACAGATCGGAAATTATCCGCCGTATCGTTGTCGTGGTGCAGATGGACCTCAACATCGCCCATGCCTTTTGCGCTCAGCCCTTTTAACTGGTCGATCAGTTCAGGATCATATTCCTCGGCGGGGTAGAAGAACGTGTGCTTAGGGTGATTCCCGAAACTGTCTTGGTGCCGTGCGGCGACGCGGGGGTATTGATCAGTCCATTGCCTGACGCGTTGCTGGGCGCGAGATTTGTCCGACCCTCCGCCGTAGGGCTCATAATGATCAGCAAAGCAGAAGTAGACGTGCCGGTTTGCAGGCCGGCGACGAAATAGCCTTGAGAACTTCCAGATGAGGTAAGACCCCAGCCAGTACTGCATATTTCGCGAATGGACCAGATACCAGAAGGCAAAGAAGAATATACAAAGCACCAGTACTGTGCTGATCCAGGCGGATAACATCATCGCTCCGCCTTGCGCCAATGCGTTGTCTGAGTCCTGACGATGTAGCGGTATAACCCGAGCAATGCGGCGAGATTCATGGCACAGAAATAAAACGGTACATAGATCAGCGGTGAGACATGATCCTGTCCCCGAGCGCGCCAACCGGCGATGGCCAGGGAGTAGAAAATGATTTGCAGAATGACGACGGCGAGAAAGCGTGTCTCTTCCATGAGCCACAGGGAAGTGAGGGCAATGACGATCATGAGCTCAGGCGCCAGCCAGCGTAGGAGTTTGTGCGAGACGAATGCAAATGTGAACCACTGACGTGGCGGGAAAAGGAACCACCAATGCCGCGCTATGGTCTGGAAACCCCCTGAGACCATCCGGACCTTTACATAGAAATCGTCCTCGATACGGATCGAGGCATGTTCAAACGACGCCGCCGCACGTTCATACAGCACCCGATATCCCTGGCGAACCAGGGAAAAGGTAATTTCGGCGTCGTCGTTGATGACCGACTCATCAATCGGTTTATACAGGGATCGGCGTATGGCGAAGATTTCTCCATCCGCGTTAGTGATCGAGTCGAACCGGCTTTCAGCCTGCTTGATCGCGGATTCGTACCTCCAATAGAGGCTGTCACCAAGACTCGATTCCCGGTCCGGAGAACTGTATATTTGTTTGATGCCGCATACGCCGCCGACGCGGGGATCCGCGAAATGTTTTACCAGTTCCCGCAGCGCATTTTCATTAAACATGTTATTGGCGTCGGAAAAAATGACGATATCCGTCGTAGTGGCCGCCACCGCGCGGTTCAGTGCGGCGGTTTTCCCCCGGCGTGCTGCCTCGTGCAATAGCCGCACGCCCTGGCCAGCGTAGCGTCGAACGATGTCCGGTGTTCCATCGCTTGACCCATCGGTCACGATCAGGATATGAAGCTGGTCTTTCGGGTAGTTCAATGCCAGGGAGTTCTTTATCTTGGCTTCAATTACTCTTTCTTCGTTGTAGGCAGCGATGACCAAGGTTGCGGTCGGCGGTATATCTGGGCTAGCCAGTGCAGCGCCGGCATCGGGGCATCGGCGCGCCAGCAAAATTATTAAAACAGGGTAGAGGACGTAGTTATAACCGATCAGCAATACGGAAATGTAGAATGCGGCCTTTGCCATGTAATTGAGCAGGTGGTCGGTTAGTGGCAGTGCCGGTCAAGGCGTGTTTCGATGTCGCCAAGGGTGGCGAGGATGTGATTACGATCCTGTTCCATACGCATATTATATCGATAGCGACAGCCAATGTGGTGGATAAAAAAGAGGTAAACCAGTAACGGCATAATATCCGGAGTCACGGGGATCGCCTTCCGGTAGGACGACACCAGGGATTGTTCGAATTCATCGAATTTCATTTCCATGACGGTTCCCCGGTAGACGGAAAAAAATTCCTTCGTTTCCGTCATTATCCTGTTGTAGGTGATGAGATACAGCAGATCGAGCCAGGGCAGGCCGTCTTTGCGCGAGTGTTCCCAGTCGATAATGCCTTCGATCTCCAGGCTAGAGCTGTTGAACATGAGGTTCTCAAGCTTGTAGTCGCCATGCAACCAGACAACGGGCAGCGACTGGCCAGTGAGCCGGACGCGTGTTTTTTCGTCGATCCTGCCGACGATTTCTCTGGTTTCCGGGTAGTTTTGCCTGACTTGTCTGAACAGGTCGCCAAACATACGGTCGTAAATGTCTGGCGTTATCACTGTTTCAATCTGTGTTTCCAGATTGAAGCGAATCAGGAAGTCGGTGGCATGGCGTGTCAGTGCATGCAGGTGTGGCACCTTGCGATCAATGGTGATTCCCGGAATTTCACTCAAGATGAAAAATGTTTCCTTCTTGTAAGAAGACTCCAGGTAGGTTTGCGGGAGCCTAGCGGACAGAAAGGGAGATCGGGCGCGCAGTTCACTCACGATGGGAATCTCCCGCCGTCGCCAATCGATGATTTTCTGCAATTTGGGGATGATGGCAATGAGGTTCCCCCGGCCTGTCATGCTTGACCCAAGAGAGACCACGGTCTTGGCCTGCAAGATCAGATATCGCGCGAATTCAAGCATGTCGTCTGGATTACCGGCCAGAACTTTTCTGGCGGCCAGATCTGTCGTCATATTCTGAATGGTGCTGTGCCGCAACCGGTTTTTGGCGCAGACAAATCCGTATGCAGGCGCAAAATAACGGGCACCCCGTTTCCCCAGGATCATGCGCTTGAGACGTTCGTTAAAGGAAAAACTGTTTTTGGTGGAGCGGTAGCCGGAGGCAGGTATGACCTCGTGCACACGGTTGGTGTCGATCAGGAAAGGATAGATGCGCATGTTCTTGAAGCCTGCGTTTCGGATGAGCCGCTTGGCATGGGATACAGATATCATTTTTTGCGTCGCCACGCCATTAACCGGAGTGCGGCTCAGCTTATGCATGAGGACAGTAAAGCCAACGTTATTGCCTAGGCCAAAATAGGAAAACCCGTCTGGTCGCAGCACACGGGAAGCTTCCTTGAACAGCTTTTTCAGATAGCAAACAGTTGACTGGCGTGTGGCATCATCCGGTATCGATGTGCTGACCACATCGTGGAACACAAAGGCATCGAAAGAGGCATCAGGAAACGGAAGAACAGAAAAGTCTTTCTCGATGCGCTGGATGTTAATGTGGTTGGCGCTAAGTTCATCGATCCGATACTGCATGAGCTTGATATAGGCAGGATCGGTATGCAAGGCGGTTACGGTGGCCCCGGTTTCGGCAAGCGCCACCGAGGTGGTGCCGAAACGAGTGTCGAGACAAAGTACGTGCGACGTGCAGGATAGTTCGGGCAGGATGTAGCGCCAACCGTCCATGTCGTACGAATGCGACTCGGTAACGAAGCGGTCGATGACGTTTTCTGGCAGGGCCGAGAGGAGTTTGACCAGTTCGTCTTCCCATCCGTAGCGTTTCGCAAGTTCATGTATCGCCAGGTTAGGAATGTCGTGTGTCTCAGGCATGTCAGGTGGATTGCAAGTACCGCGTCTGCTGTTGTTGCCCGTCATTATTGTGCACTGGGCCAGTAAACTTCCCCGGCCGAGGCATCATTATTGCGCTAGGCCTGTCTTAAGTAGGACTTTACCAGCCCCGGAGACCGTTCACTAGCGCCAGGTCATTCTACTTGGCGCCTAGACTAGAGGAGTTCTGGGAGTTGAATGGAGGTGGCTGCAGGTTTCCCCACCCTTATTGCTAGGCTGGTAGAGGCAAGACGGCTGTTGTAAATCGGCCGGCCGCGGAGACATCGCGGCCGGCCCGGGTTCTCAGAAGGATTCGTAGGCACCGATATCGTAGGCGCCACCTTGTGGCCGGGAGATGCCCAGGATATCCAGGGTTGGTGCGGAGACACTGTTAAATGACGCCAGGCCGCTGTTGGCGGCGGGGGCTCCACTCTTCAGGGTATAGTCAGCTGACCCGGGGTTTGTGAAAAGTACCGAGGAGGTCGACACTACCGAGTTGGCGTCGTAACCGCTGCTTTGCCACTGGGAAAGAGTAAGCATGGTCGTTTCACCGTCCAGCGAGAAATCGCCGGCGACGACATTGTGATTGCTCATGAAATTGACGTTACTGACGACGATGCTCCCATTGCTCCCGTCATTGATCATAATGTTATTGAAAATCGTATGCCCGCCTTGATCTTCCGTGATCTTGAGCACCGCACCGCCGCCGGTATTCGACTCAATGAATGTGTTGTTGACGATTTTGAGGTTTCTGGGTCCTTGGGCAGCATCGATCTGAAACGCACGCATCGCATGCGGGCTGTTGTTGTAGATGACATTATTCCGGATGGTGGAATCACCCACGCCGTCCATGTTCAACCCGTTACCGCTATTGTTATACAGAATATTATTCTCAATGGTTAGCCCGGTCTCATATCCGTCACCACCGACAGAGAGATCGCCGTTGAAATGAATTCCTGCCTTGGCGTTGTTGAAACAGCGATTGCCGCGAACAATTGTATTGTCCGACCCGCCGTTGGCGAGATAAATCCCGTGGCTTAGAACGGAACCGCTAGCAATGTTGTTTTCAATAAGTGAATCGGCGCCTTCAGAGATGTAAATATTCGGCGAGTCAACGCTACTGCCTGTACCTGAGTTTTGCACCGTGTTTCCACGGATGACGAGTCCATGCATGGGGCTGTTCGGCGTCGCATCGTGGGAGGTGAGGCCGTATCCGGGCATGCCGGTAATGGTGAAGCCTTCGATAGTGACGTAGCTGGCGTTGCTGATCGTGATGCCTTCACCCCGACTGTTTGGTTGATTGATCACGGCAGAGCTGCCCTGGGCCTTGATCACGATCGGGTTGGACGAGTTACCGCCTGCGGAAACGATGAACCCGGTGTAGGTGCCGTCAGCAACCAGCACGGTATCGCCGGCTACCGCGACGTTCACGGCGTCTTGAATGGTGGGGTATTGCTTTGTTGGCACACACAGGACAGTGGCGCTACCGCAGGCAACAGGCGTGGAAGTGGTGAATGTCCATGTGTAGTTCGAGGCGAGCGGGTTGCCTGCGGCGTCTTTCACGCCACTCGATCCGCCCACGATGGTGACGGTATAGCTGGTTGAACTCGCCAATGCGCTCGACGGTGTAAACGTGGCACCGGCGCCGTTTACGCTGATGCTGCCGGTGACCCCATTTACGGTGAATGTGCCCGCGGTGATGGAGGAGGCGCTCATGGTCTCGCTGAAGGTGACGGTGATGGCTGGGCTGATCGAGACATTGGTGGCGCCGTTGGATGGGCTAATCGAGGATACCGTCGGCGGTGTCGTGTCGCTGTAGGTTACGGTCAGGGTTTTGCTGGCCGTGTTACCGGCGGCGTCTCGGGCCGTTACCGTGATGACATTACTGCCACTTTGCAGGGTGATGTTGTTCGCGTTCCACGACGTAGTGCCGCTTGCCGTACCACTGCCACCCTGGCTGTTAGACCAGGTTACTTGCGTGACGCCCACATTATCGGAAGTGGACCCGCCGATATTGAGGGTGGCGCTGCCAGTGCTGTAGGTAGCATAGATGGTTGGGCTTGTAATGGTCACGGTTGGCGCCGTCGTGTCCGTCGTGTTGCTGCCAGTACCGCTTACTGGGTTACTTGCAGGGCTACTTACTGGGCTACTTACTGGGCTACTTACAGGCGCCGAACTGCTGCTTGTTCCACCCGCCCCACCGCCGCAGGCGGCGAGCAGGATGGGGGCAAGGACGATAAGAAGACCGAGTTTTTCCCTATCCATGGAAATGAACCTCAAACGTGTTGTAGCCGCGAACTGAAAGGGGCTGCTGAAAGCAGGTTAGTAGATCCCGGCGGGGATCGGATTCCCAAGCGCTTCCCAAATGTAGGTGGTGAGAGTGATTGGTCCCGTCCCGTCTATCCGAGTGCCCGCAGCACAGAATCCACGGGTGGCGGAGGCACACATCTCTGCCTTGATCCGGGACTCATTCGGCCAGGGCCAGAGCGGGGTGGAGGTCAGGGTGTTGTAACTCGCCTCGCCATAGCGACTGCCATCGGCGCCATAACGATTGACGACGTTGGCGCCATAATCCGCTCCGTTATAGCCAGTGCCCTTCAGGGGAGAGCCATTTTCGATACGCACAATGTATTTAAGCGAGCCATTCGATTTTGGATCGGTGGTGAGACAGCCGATGACGCAAGGCGCTTGGTTGTACGCTCCCTGCGACCAAGAACCGGAGACATCGACATAGCTGGGCTGGGCCACGGAATTAACGCCATTGGTTCCTGAGCCCAGGACAACGATATTCTTGATGTCATGCTGCCCGCTTGCCATGTCCGAACCGATACGGAACCCGTTTCCAGAAGAAGCCATGAATGTGCCGTTTGACACAATTAGGTTTTGTGCGTCGCAGGCGCCGCTACAGCCATTTTCTTGGGCGTTGAACGTAAAGGTGCCGTTCCATGCGACAACATCCCTATAGGTTGCCATGGGCTGCTGTGCCGCCGGCATGGTGTCCAGATCAAATCCGTATCCAGCTGACAACCCGCTATTGAGGGAAATGGTGCCAAGCCATTCGTTCCCGTACCAGGGATAGACATAGTTGTTGTGCCACGCGGTATAAAAATCGCCCGCGCCGGCGTAGCCACCTGGGCCCTGGATGTTGTCGGCAGCAATGACGTTCTGGAATGAAACGTCGAATGAATTGTAAATTGTTGTGCCGACGATGTAGTTTCCGCTGTTATTACCGCACCCATTGGCAAAGCTGTCGCAGCCATCCTGTCTGGTCACTGCTCTTCGCACGACGATATGGTCGGACCGATATACTATAAAACTGGCGCGTTCTTTGCCCCAGACCCATATGTCCTGAAGCACATCATAGGAATTTCCCCAATCACCGTCATTCGTACCGATACCCAACACAGCACCTGCCGACTGACTTTCTGAATGGAAGCCGCAGTTCTTGATGGTGACATAGCCTGTGTTGTACAGGCTTCCGGCATTGTCCGTAGTCCCGCCATCGAACGTGATTCCTTCAATGGTGATGTAGCTGTGTTTGCCACCGTTACCGGTGCTGCGGCCTACGAACAGCGCACCCATCACTTTCACGTTTCCCGGACTCAGGGCATGCACATAGGTCGGATGAGTCTGGTCGATGCCGGAGGGAATCTGGCCGGAGTTGGTGCCGACATAACTGATGTAGCCGGTGCCGGCCGCCTCGGAGTAGGTACCGTCAAGCAGAATCAGTTCATTGCCGCTAGCCATGTGGGAAAAGGCATAGGAAAAAGATTTCCATGGTGTGGTCGGTGTTCTACCGTCATTGCCGTCGCCGCCCAAGGGAGAGATATAGTAGGTCGCGCTGGTGATGGTGCCGGTATTGTAGGTAACCACGACGCTGCCCGTTGCCGTGGTACCGGAACTATTTATGGCCGTAACGCTGATCGTGTTGGTACCGCTTTGCAGAGCAATGCCGCTCGTACTCCATGCAGTGGTTCCGCTGGCCATGCCACTGCCCCCGCGGTTATTCGACCAGGTTACCTGCGTCACACCACTCGAAGCTGTGCCCCCAAGGGTTACCGTTCCGCTGGTTGTGGTGAGTGTGCTTGCACTGGTAGGGCTGGTAATGGCCACGGATATTGATGTGGTGCCACCAGAGCCTGTGGTGCCACCAGAGCCACTTGTGCTGGTGGGGCTGAGCGTGGATGTGGCTGCCGTAGTGCTACTTGTGCCACCCTTGCTTCCGCCACCGCCACAGGCGTTGAGGAGTACGGAAGACAGCATCACAAGAGTAAGTGAGAGATGAAGGAGGTTCGTGCCGTGCTTAATTGGAGACTGCAAGCGTTCCATTTCCATGCTGTTGTTTACCCGTAACCCCTTCCCCGAGGTCTCCTGCGTGATACTGCTTCTACAACTTGAATCTCGCAAATATACGGGGAAATTCAAGGAAAATGCATACGAAACAGATTTACGGGCGCTTAGCTCTGATGAACGGTTTATTTGGCGCCATTTTAATGAACGGTTTGGGATGGCAGAGGGGGAGCTTCGCCAAAGTATTCTGCCAGCAGGTGTGCGGCGAAGTGTTACGCAGACATTACCTTTGCGGTTTTTCGATTGCCAGCGCGTAACGGACGCGGTTCAATTGTTCAAGTGCATAGGGGGTGATGCCTGGAAAAACTGCCTCTTTGCCGGTGATGTGATACATCCGGTAGTGAAGGCCAATTCCTGAAATCAGGATCCGTTGCAGCGTTTCCGGGGAATAAAACCGCTCAAAGTGCCCACCTAACGCGATTTCTGCGATGATTTCTGTTTCGGGGTCGGCCTTGATGTCGTCCCAGTTCGTGTACAGAAGAGGGTCGTAGAGGTTGACGGCCTTCTGGCTCATGTAAAGCGGCACGATGACACAACGGCCACCCGGCTTCAGCACTCGGGCGATCTCACGAATGAAATTCGAGTCAATGTCTCCCTGAAAATGCTCGAAGGCGCATTGAAGCGACGCGCCGTGGATCCAGTTATCGTCAATGGGAAGGCGATCAGCGCTTGAGCCGATCCGGTTTCCATGGAAACCTGGTGCGTAGGTCAGGTCTTGGGAGTAGGTTTCCAATCCGAGTTTTTCCCGTGCAAGGTCGGGGAATGGACTGCTTTCGCTGGCGATGTCGATATAGCGGTTACCGGGTGTCAGGCCCATCAACAGAAAAGCAATGTAGTGTTCCATCATCTTTTTTTCGCGGCACCGCCGGGCATACAGCGAGAACGACGGAAGCCGGAAACGCCGCGCAAAGGCATTGAAGTCTTCTTTGTCGACAGTCAGTTCCTCAAGGGGGATGTCGCGTTGACGGCACTCGGCGGCGATGCCATCGTGGACCGACTTCCAGTCGATTTTCGGGAAGTGTTTGTTGTGCCGGTGGGATAGCCATTCTTGGCTGTGTTTGAACTGATTCGCGCGGGCCTGATAGGCTATCGATCCAATTTTTTGACGTATCTGGCGTGCTAATGACATATCAGAGGCCATATCTTATTTTTCAGTGTTGCGAAAAGATTACGCGTGTTGGTATGAAAGTGCAACCCGGACGGTTCGATGTAGCCGTCCGGCAGTGGGCCACCGCAAGCCTGGTCGTATTTCGGTTTACGCCATATCCAGCATGAGCTAGCATGCATTTTGCAACCAGTGCGCAAAATTGAAACAGGCTTATGGTTTCTGTGGCACAACATAAATTCAAGCAACCAGGAAATGCGGGATGAAAGTGCTGGTTACCGGCGGCGCCGGTTTCATAGGTTCACATCTGACGGAAAGGTTGCTCGCGGTTGGCGATAAGGTCCGAATCCTCGACAACCTTTCCACGGGCAAGTTCGAAAATCTTCCACAGAATCCCGCCATTGAGTTCGTCAAAGGCGATATCCGGGACGTCTCGCTTGTGAATCGTTGTGTGGAGGGCATGGATGCCGTGGTGCATCTCGCGGCCGTGGCCTCGGTGCAGGCGAGCATCGACGATCCGGTTACGACCCATCAGTGCAACTTCGACGGCACACTGAATCTTCTCGAGGCATCTCGTCGTTTTGGCATCAAGCGTTTTCTCTATGCCTGTTCCGCCGCGGTTTATGGTGACACCGTGGCGCTACCCGTCTCCGAGGAAACCATTCCGAAACCGCTATCTCCCTATGCGGTCGACAAGCTCGCCGGGGAGTATTACCTGCTTTACTATTTCAACAAATTCGGATTGCTGGCCACGTCATTCCGTTTTTTCAATATTTATGGTCCACGACAGGATCCCTCATCGCCGTATTCTGGCGTCATCAGTATCTTTGTCGATCGGCTCCGGCGCCGCCAGCCAGTGACTGTGTTCGGTGATGGCGAACAGACCCGCGATTTTGTGTATGTCGCCGATCTGGCGGAACTGCTTGCCGTGGCCTTGCGGGATGCACGCGGGGCCGGCGGCGTTTTCAATGTTGGCACCGGCACACGCTATTCGTTATTGCAGCTATTAGACAACCTTGAAAAGCTGTCGGGGAAGAAAACTGAGAGACGCCATGAAGCGGCACGGATCGGTGACATCCAGCATTCCTGCGCCGATGTGGCGCGTCTCAAGGATGTTTATGGTTGCGTGCCTGCCACCCCATTCGACCAGGGGTTAGGAAAGTTGCTTGAGTCCATGGGGTGATCAGAAGGGCAGGGTCAGGGACAGGGTGAATACGACATCGGGTGAAGTATTGATGACCAAGTCCTCCGAGACAGACGCCCCCAGGTGTTTTTTCGGCGAAAATTCCCACGAGAGACCAAGCAAGCCCTGTATAGCGTAAGCACTGAGTTGACGGAAGTCGCTGCCTTCATAAAAGGGGCTATGACCGTCAAGTTGGGCATTGACCGTCAGCGTCGAAAATAGCTGCATGCCGAGGCCGATGCTGCCGAAGGTGACATAACTCCGGTGCTGCGCAGGCAGCACGTTACCTTTGTTCATGAACAGAATTCCCGCTCCGCCGTAACCGTTCAGCGTATGGGCTGGTGGCGATTTCGGTGCCATGCTTAACCACAGCGCAAGATCGGTACTGCCGCTCCCCTGTAGCCCGGCGTTGTCCCCCGTGGCAAATTTGAGACTGCCGCGCAGTGCGATATTCTGCCCGTCCGGCGCATCCACCAGCTGTGAAGCGCCAGTAAGACGGACATCGCCCACGCCAGAAGTGGACTGCGTTACACGCACAAGATCGGCGCCATCACGCGTGTAGCGGTAATTGATCAAATTACGGGTGGTGCCGGGACGGCCACCATCCGGCAGACCGAATGCACTGTGCCAGTGTTCGATGGGGCCATCGAGAAACCCACCGCTCTGGGTGACGTAGGGTAGTTCGATCCCCCACTCGCGACCGTTTGCAAGCCCCTGGCGCATTACCAGCGTGAAACGGTGGGTCTCGCCGTCCAGCACCAGGTGTTCATTGCGATTCGAGGCGTCTGTAAAATTGTTTGCCAGTTGCAGATGCAAGGACAGGTTACCATCCTCAGGGCTCAATACACGCGCATCGCCGATCGCTGGCAGGCCGAATATCTGCACAAGCGGGCTCTGGTTGAAGCTATACAATGGAATGGCATCATCGGACTCCGCGGGAGATGGTGCGATGGCATGGTATGCCAGCAGGGATATACCGAGCCACCACCTGGCGGGCGAAGCTTGCATGACTAATCCTTTTCCTTAATCTACCGATACGGTGTTCGTTATGAAGGTGTCAGGTATGAGAGCCGGATGGCTATCATGCCCCGCCAGGTAATCGGCGGATCATGTACGGGTATAAAATGTACAGAGTCACCTGATCGGCATATCTCGATACCGAAATAAGCCTCAATCTGAAACCCTTTCATTAAATTCTCGGTCGCTACGTATTATAGGTCCATGCTTGATAACGAGCCATTGTTTGTGCTGGCCCGCGCGATCCGGCACCGACAGATGCCGTTTCACGGTGGCATAACATCAAAACCTGCGCCACGCCTCTCAAGGGCCTCTCAAGGGCCTCTCAAGGCCGTCGCTCAGGGCAAAGGAGAAATTTCGCAAGAACCTCTTACAATAGATATTTTTCAAGGGAATGGAGAGGGAGATTCCATGCAGGTCATGATCGTCCTGGCTCACGTAAAGCCAGAGCACATTGAAGATTTCATCGATGCCAGCCGCCTGAACCACGAAGGTTCGGTGCACGAGTCCGGTAATCGGCGTTTCAATGTGTTGCAGTCATCCGAAGATCCGGCGAAGTTTGTCCTCTGTGAAGCTTATGAAAGCGCCGTCGCCGCGACAGCGCACAAAAGCACACCGCATTATCTGAAGTGGCGCGACACGGTGGCGCCATGGATGGCGGCACCACGTGTGGGTGTCCCTTACAAAGACCTCTTCCCTGACGCATCATGATTTCTGTTGGCTCGTTCTCAGTATCGCGTCTGCCCCGCATTGTTTTCGGGGCCGGTACCTTCACGCAGTTGCCAGATATACTTGCCGGGTACGGAGACCGCGTTTTGATTGTGACTGGTGGAGAATCGTTGCGCCAATCTGGAAATTGGTTGCTATTGCTCGATGGGTTGAGATCTGCCGGTCTTGTCTGGGAGGAAATGAAAGTCACGGGTGAGCCTTCACCAGAACTTGTAGACAAGTCTGTAGCCTCCTTCCGCAACAAAAAAATTGATGTGGTACTGGGTATTGGTGGCGGCAGTGCACTCGATGCTGCCAAGGCGATTGCGGGCCTGCTGCCACACGGTAATTCTGTTCTGGATCACCTCGAAGGCGTGGGACACGAGATTCCCTATGGCGGTCCGGCCACACCATTTATTGCCGTGCCGACTACGGCCGGCACGGGCAGCGAAGCGACGAAGAATGCCGTATTAAGTGTGCAGGGGGCGGATGGTTATAAGAAGTCCTTCCGCCACGATGCCTTGGTGGCGCAGGTTGCGCTGGTCGATCCGGATTTGTTGGCTACCTGTCCGCCTGACATCATCGCCGCCAATGGCATGGATGCGCTTACGCAATTGTTGGAATCGTTCGTATCAACGCGCGCAAATCCGTTTACGGACGCGCTGGCCTACTCTGGCATGCAGGCCGTGCGTGAAGGGTTTTTTCCCGCCTGGCGTGGGGGTGACAGCAGCGAGGCGAGGCGGGGCAGGGAACGCATGGCCTATGCGGCGCTGCTGTCCGGGATTACGCTGGCACAGGCTGGCTTGGGGTCGGTGCACGGGCTTGCTTCGCCCTTGGGTGCCTGCTTTCCCATCCCCCACGGTGTTGTGTGTGGCACGCTGATGGCCGCGGCGACAGATATGAATATTCGGGCGTTACACCGCCGAGCACCAGAGAGTCCGGCACTGGAAAAATATGCCAAGGTGGGAGAACTGCTGGCGGAGACACCGTCCCACAACCGGGAGGAGGCTTGGGGTACTTTGGTGCGAGTGCTCAACGAATGGACCACGCAACTCAAGATACCTTCGCTGGCGGTCTACGACGTGCGCGAGGAACACATCAGAAAAATTGTCGCTGGTTCGCGTGGCAGTAGCATGAAGACCAATCCTATTCTGCTTACGGACGAGGAAATTGCGCAGGTATTAAGGTCGCGTTTGTGAGGTTGTGTCGTGGGTGGTGCCTGTGTTTGATAATTCAGCATTGCAGCGCGACAATTCAGTGCCACAGATGCAATAATTTAAGGATGATCGGCCCATTTACATGGAGTGGCCATGCCCGACAGCCTATAATAGTCATGTCGATAATGAGGTATTGCCATGCCAAGGTTGGGATTTAAAAAACAGCTCTATACGCAGTTTGCCCGTCTGGGAAAGGCATTGAGCAGCGGTCATCGTCTTGAGCTCTTGGAATACCTGGCCCAGAGTGAACGCACCGTTGAGACACTGGCCAACCTCACCGGATTGTCCGTAGCAAACACATCACAACATCTGCAGCTGCTGCGTCAGACAGGACTAGTCAGCACGCGACGCGAGGGGCTTTATGTGCATTATCGATTGGCCGATCCCCAGATCATTGTATTGATGAATGTCATGCACCAACTCGGTGAAAAGCAACTCGCCGAGGTGGAGCGCCTGGTTGCCAGCTATCTGACGAAGAAGGACCAGTTTGAACCCATCCCTCGTACGGAACTGTTGCAACGCGTGCGCGATGGCATGGTGACCATTCTGGACGTCCGGCCAAACGAGGAATACGCCGCCGGGCATGTGCCCGGCGCGCTGAATGTACCACTGAAGGAACTTGAACAGCAGCTGGAGAAGTTGCCGCGCGATCAGGAAGTCGTGGCCTATTGCCGTGGGCCGTACTGCATCCTGGCTTTCGAGGCGGTGGCCCGATTGCGGGAAAAGGGATTCATGGCCAGACGTCTGGAAGATGGGTTCCCGGAATGGCAACATGCCGGGTTGCCTGTCGAGAAATAGGGTAAAGTTTCCGCCAACAAAAACCGGCCGTCCCGACCCCGGTTATTTTTTACAGGTGTTGGTGTTTCCCGCCAGTCGGGCGATGGCTTCGCAGGGCAGAGTTACGTCCGGTCTTCCCAAGTGATAGCCCTGAGCGTAGTCGACGCCGTACCCCACCAGCAGTTTGTAGCTTTCCTCATTCTCCACGAACTCGGCAATGGTTTTCTTGCCGAGCGCATGGGCAATTTCATTCATGGCCTTCACCATGGCCTGGTCCACCGGACTTGAGGCTAGGTTTTTCACAAAGCGGCCATCGATTTTCACGCAGTTGACGGGCAGATCCTTGAGGTAGGCGAACGACGCCATGCCGGAGCCAAAATCATCCAGCGCAGTTTGGCAGCCCATGGACTGCAGCCGCGCGAGAAAAAGTTCGGCGGCGGCCATGTCCGCGATGGCCACTGTTTCCGTGACCTCGAATGTCAGGGCGTGCGGGTCGACCCCGGTTTCCTTGAGCATGGTTTCCACCAATTCGCAGATGCCCGGCGTGGTCAATGTACCGCCGGAAAGATTGATGGCGTAACGCAAATTCGGGTATGCCTCCTGTTGCTGGGCTAGGGCGTAGATGGCATGGGTGATGACCCATTTGTCGATGTCGGCGGAAAGGCCGAATCGTTCCGCCGAAGACAGAAAACCGGAGGGCATGATGAGTTCAGAGCGTTCATCAACCATCCGGATCAGCACTTCATAAGAGTCGATCTTGCGTGTGCGGGTATCAACGATAGGTTGGCAGGCGAGGGCGAACAGGTTTTTTTCGATCGCCTCCTTGATGCGGCGCGACCAGCCCATGTCGAGCGTCATGGCTGTCACGCTTTCGGCATCGGAGGGGTTGAACATGTGCACCCGGTTGCGGCCGCCGCGTTTGGCCAGATGGCAGGCCAGGTCGGCTTGCGACAACACCGAGACAGCGGTAGGTGTCTGCGGGCTGATCGTGGTGACACCGATGGAACAGCCGATATCGACCTGTTCGCCGCTGTGCCGGAAGGTGTACTCGGTAAGCTTGGTCCGAAACGATTCGGCAATCTTGTTTGCCAGTATTGGCGTGGTATCGAAGAGCAGCACCGTAAACTCATCGCCGCCGAAGCGGGCAATAAGATCGCTTTTGCGTGCGCGTTTCTGGAGTATCCGGGCCACCTCAATAATCAACCGGTCGCCGGCGGCGTGTCCCAGGGTGTCGTTGATGTATTTGAAGTTGTCGAGATCGAGATAGAGCACCGAGCAGCACATCCCGCCAGTACGCTTGACGCGTTCCACGACACGTTCCAGCTCCTGTTGGAAGTAACTACGGTTGTAGAGGCCGGTCAATCCGTCGTGCTCGGCCATGTTCTTCAGGTGTTCGAGCATGGCCTTGCGCTCGCTGATGTCCGCGACCAATCCTGTATAAAGTTCCTTCCCATCCAGTGTCATGGCACTGATCTTGAGTGCCATGGGGAAGGTGGCGCCATCCTTGTGGCGTCCGGTAAGTTCGCCCTCATGGCCGATGAGGTGCTGGATTTCGGTGCGTATGAAATGCTTGAGATAGTCTTGCCGTTTTTCGCGGGTATGGGGAGGAATAATAAGACTCAGGTCTTTGCCCACCACATCCTCTTCGGCATAGCCAAACAGACGTTCCGCCGCCTGGTTGAAACTTTCAATGATGCCGTCGGCGTCGAAGGTGATGATCCCCTCCGCAGCATTGTCGAGGATGGTTTCCAGCCGTTGTTGGCGTGTATGGACCTGCCGCCGCAAATAATCGAAAGCGGAAACCAGATTCTGTGTTTCCACCGTGTGCGTGGTTGGCACGACAATATCTTTTATTCCTTCCGCTTCGGCTTTGAGCGCGTGTGTGATATTGGCGATGGGTTTCCTGATCGCGTATTCGAATATCAGGATTCCAAAAGCCGTGACGGCGATACCGATCAGTGTGAGAAACCAGAGAGAGTGCAACAGGTGGTCGAGTGCTTGGCTGAGAACCAACACGTCCTCGGTTGTGTAGGTATTCGTATCGTTCTCAAGAACCATCAACGTCTTGTTGATGTGGTTGATGAGCGGCTGGCCGTCGGCTGGCCGCATGATTTCGCCGCGGAGTTGCGTGAGATATCCCACCAACTGTTGTACGTTCCGTGCGGCCGCCGGTGTTTTGTTGATCCAGGCATTCCGCGTAAGCGCTGTCGCCTGTGACAGGGCCTGTTCCAGACGATCCGGCGTGGCGCCACGCTGATCACTGGGCTTCTGTGTGTTTGTCGAAGCCGCCTGTACATCGTCCAGGATGCTGAGCAGTGTCTGCTGGATAGCCTGCTTGTCGGCGACAGCAGTGACGCTGTGCTCGGTTGCCTTGTTGACCTGCTTGTCGGCGATCCACGCCGTGGTGACCATGATCAGCGCAAACAGCAAAACCATGCACGAGTACCGCCCGCGCAGGCTGTGTAGCCCAAAACTATTGGCCATCTTGGTGGTGAATCGTTCTGGAGAGTCTTCTTTGGGCGTAGCCATTTCAGTCCGTTATCTAATGCTTTTCATTAAGTGACAAGCATAGTCCATGCTGGAGTATGCATATTTGCGTATTCAGGCCAGTCCAACGTCTAATTGATCATTTGATGACTGTAACTATATGTATTTATTGTATTTAACTAAGAACTAGGGCATTGTTTGCACGCTACGTCCGCAAACCGTGTAGAAGTAGCTCGACACATACGGGCATGCACCATGCTTGGCCAGCCGTCACGGCACGCGAACCAAGTGCCCCAACGGGGGTCTATCTGGCTGGGCAATTACCCGAAAATTTATTCGTGCCCTCATTACTTGGCATTGCTTGGTCGATGAGGTGCCCGGTGTGACCACGGTAAGGGAGGCTGCGTTCAATTCCTCCGGGCTGGCGCCCGGTGCAGGTGATCAGTATTATCACTACTAATGCCGCTGAAATTCATCCGTGGCGCGTCTTTAACCAACCAGCGGGAACCTTTAATTTATGCGGCGTAGTATTTCTTCTACATTCTGTCTTCTTGGTCTCCTCCTGTGTGCCCCAGCTTTCTCCGGTAACCCGGACGTAAAGCAAATCAAGGCTGAACTGGTGCGCGCTTTCCCCGAGCTTTCCGCGGCTAGCATCAAGGCCTCGCCTTCGCCTGTCTTGTACGAGGTGGAGATGGACGCGCAAATCTTCTACGTCACCGCCGATGGCAAGTACCTCTTGATGGGGGACATGATGGATCTAAGCGGGCATACCAATCTCACCGAGGCGCGGCGTGCATCAATGAGCCAGCACTTCTTCGACGAAATTGGTGAGCAGAACATGATCGTCATGGGGCCAAAGAACCCCAAGCGCACGATCACGGTTTTCACGGACGTGGATTGCCCCTATTGTGCCAAGTTGCATAATGACGTTCCGGAACTCACGAAAAATGGGGTCAAGGTACGTTACCTGTTGTTTCCACGTGCAGGTATTGGTTCCGAGACCTATAAGCGTTCCGTGGCCGTGTGGTGCGCGGAGGACAGGGTGAAGGCGTTTGGCATTGCCAAGTCCGGTGGCAAGATCGACATGAAGACTTGTAAAAATCCGGTGGATCAGCACTACGCATTGGGCGAGAAACTGCGCATCGATGGTACGCCCACGATTTTTCTGGACAACGGGCAGCGGATCGGGGGCTATGTCCCGTTGCCGCGGTTTCTGGCGATGCTGGGGCTCGCGGGTGGTAGTGTCAAGGCGCCATAACTTTACGACATAAGGAAATGCACCAAGGAGACTCCATTCTGGACCGGGATTTATCGAGATTGAAAAGTCAGTTGCGCGACAATGAGCGCATCTGGTCCGGTTTCAGGCAGATTGAAGTCAAAATGATCGGCGCGCATTCATTGCGCGAGCTGGTGGGCATCCTTACTAACGACATCCCGCAAACTTTCCCCGGCATCGATTGTGTCGCGCTCGCCTGTACCGATTCCGGATACGAAATGACGCGCCTTCTCGATGGCGGAGCGGAACCAGAGTTGCGGCCGGGATGTTTCGTCTCGATCCAGCACGAGATACTGGAGGCGCTCCACCCGCGCCCGTGGCGGCCGAAACTTGGACCGTCTGATGAGCGCGTTCGCACCCAGCTTTTCGCAGGCAATTCCTGCGCTGCGGGATCGATGGCGTTGGCGCCGCTTGTGCGACGTGGCGAACTCATTGGCAGCCTCAACCAAGGGAGCCGTGATCCCCGGCATTTCGTGCCAGGCATTGCCACAGACTTGCTCGAACATCTGGCGGCGGTCGCGGCATTGTGCATCGACAACGCCATAAACGAAGAACGGCTCAAGCTCGATGGACTGACGGATTCCCTGACCAATGTTGCGAATCGCCGGTTTTTTGAGCGACGCCTAGCTGAAGAAGTAGAGCGCTGGACGCGAAATGCCGGACCGCTGGTTTGCATGATGGTGGATGTCGATTTTTTCAAACTGGTGAACGATCAATACGGACACCAGGTTGGTGACCGTGTCTTGCGCCAGATAGCGAGCCTCCTGGGCAAGGAGCTGCGCGCCAGCGATGTGCTTGCGCGTTACGGCGGCGAAGAGTTCGTGCTGCTCCTACCGGGAACCACGTCAGTGCAAGGCGTGGCGATTGCCGAGCGCCTGCGCGCCAATGTTGCGGACAGCGTGTTTGTGATACCGGAAGGTGTCGACCTGAATGTCACGGTCAGCGTGGGTTTCGCCTGTCTGGAACCGGGAATGGAAATCCACAGCCAGGAACCTGCCGCGTGGTTCCTGCAGCAGGTGGACCTTGCCCTGTATCAGGCAAAAGAGACTGGCCGCAACCGCGCGGTACAGGTCGTGTTGACCTGACAGGGTGATGGAAAACCACTCATTCCGCGCGATTATTTTTTCGGACAGGGTATCTTCGAATAGTACGCAGCAAGCTGCTTAACCAGATCCGCCGACAGCCGATTAGCCGTGGCATGCATAATCGGTTGCGGACGGCGGCCGTCCTGGAACATTAACAGCTGCGCCTCGAGGTATTCGGTGTTTTGCCCGCACAGCTTGGGAATCAGGCCCTGCACGGGGGCACACCCTTTGGGGCCATGGCATTGTTCACAGAAAGCGGTTTTCTCCCCGCCCGGCCGGGTCGTGTCCTCGGCATGGACGACGGCAACCCCGGTCAGGAAAAACGCGGCCAGTGCGGCGGAACGTACGGCCATGGTAGAGCGCGGCATTATGTGTTCTCCTTAGTCATGTGTGATACACGCGTGGTGCCAAAAACTCTGCGTTAAAATATTAAAAAACCAATCAAACATACTCAAACCCGAGTTTCCGGTATCGCGTGTGCCAAGAAGAGTCGTGGCGCTCGTGTTGGCAAATATCCCCCGGAGGTGACCGTCGAAAAAATCGTCGATCGGTAATTACGTTTCACGATCGCGGCGGCTTGTCTCTACAGCATCAATTTACATTCCTGCCAGCCGCCCTGAATTCCTTTGCTTGGTCAAGTTGAATCAGGGGTTCGTGAAGAACTATATCCATAATTAGGGTCGGCACATTGATTTAAATCAATACCCTGCGGGAAGTGTTTTAGGCTGATTTAAATCCATGTAGCACATTGCGAATGAGTCTCATGCCTGCAGCTGGTAGGCAGGTATTCCCGCAACTTAGATCCTTGTGTGGTAATTCGCAACAGAAGCAACACCGATCGGTATTTATAAAGATCTTATAGGTCGAGGTTAATGCAAAAACTTCGGGGCATGCGTAGAATTTATCCACGCAACCAGAATGAATCTGCTATCGCGATGTGAAGGGCGCTACTTTTGACGCTATATTGCGCGAGCGTACTGTCGCTCTCCCGCGGCCATGTGGTACTCGTAAGTTTTTACACTTTGGTGCCGTTTAAGTAGTGGCATCCCTACCGCGACAATCCCGGTCGTGTCCAGTCATTGTCTCCAACGTTGAAATCGGTAACCCACGTTTCGTTTCAACACGGAGGGTTATAGAATCCGGGGTTGGCGAAGTTAAGGCACTTTCCACGCTCGCCGTCTACGGCCAGGGAATCTCCACGATTTCGTGGCACGCAGTAAAAAGCAGCACGACGCGTAACTTCTTGTTTGGCCAGAGACGACTGGCACCCGCTGCGTACTGGCGCATCTGGACCGCAAACCCCTCAGCCAGTGTCTGGATATTTCCGGTGGTAGCCCGTCGGTGGGTCTTGTAATCGATCAGGATCATGTATTCCTTCCCGATCACCAGTCGATCCATGATTCCATAGACATCCTGGCCGTCGTCGCGGTAGAGAATCGGAATTTCATTGTGCGCTGCCTCGTAGCACGAGGGGTCATAAAATTCGCGCAGGGCCGCATGGTCGACCACGGCGCAGGCTTCTCTCCAGCAGGCAAGGAATTCTGTTTCCGGCATGGTTTCCGAAAATTCCTGGTGTAATGCTTTTTCCACCTCAAGCCGCGTCTTGCTGCCGGTTAGCTGCTCCAGCATGCGGTGGATCGCGATGCCGCGTTGTTTCATCGCCTTGGAGACGTCTGCTGGTACATGTTCGTCTACCGGCTTGTCACCCTCTGACGCGAGGTGGCTGGGCTGGATCATGCCTCTGTGGTCGGTGACCGGAAGCGGTTTCAACAAGGCGGGATCGACAGCCTGTTCTACCAACATACTCCCTGGTATCGCCGCTGGTGCGGAGGCACGATCACCGAATTCAATTTTGGCGCAAGTGTTGAAGAGGGTTTTGTCGTCATCCGCCATCACATGACTGACTTCCAGGCCAATGGTTTCCGCCTGCCCGGTGGTTTCCGCCCGGCACAGACGCTTCTCTATGAAACCATACCAGCCGCGCTCGCCACGAGCGGGTTCGCATCCCGAGACATAGAGTATCTGTTTGGCCCGTGTCAGTGCGACGTAAAGCAGATTCGCTTCCTCACGCCGGGCTGCCACGTTCTGGGAACCGAGGAGCGATTGGCTAACCTCATCAACCATCTCCTTATTTCCAATAAGATGAAAATGGCGCGGCTTGGCGTGGGTGACGGGCCACTCAATCAGGGATCGCACGCCCCGGTCGCGGTTACTGCCATCGCTAGCGGCATCCGCCAGGAATACGACCGGTGCTTCCAGCCCCTTGGCCGCGTGGATGGTCATCACCCGAACGCGCGGCTTCCGGTTCCAAGATGGTTCAGGCGGTTGGTCCGTTTTTTCATCCCCGAGTGTTTCTAGGCGGTCCAGAAAATGTGCCAGGCTGGGGTAGCGGCCGCTGTCCACTTCGAGCGCCAGTTCCAGAAAACGATTGAGGTTGGCCTCGACGCGCAACTTGAGGTGCGCCGGGGCGGAGGCCACATAGCGTGCGACAAGGTCGCCTTCGCTATATATCCGGTCGAGAAGGTCGTGTACCGGGATACGGTCGGCATAACCGCGCCAGCGTGGCAGCCATTGCCGCGCGCGCCGCAGCGGTGTGCGTGCCGCATCCAGGCCGGCCATTTGTTGCAGGCGTTCGTACCATGAGTCGAATCCGGTGTTTTGTGCCAGCACCACGAGATCCTCGTCGGTCGCCGAAAACACTGGGGATCGCAGGGAAACAGTCAGCGCCAGGTTGTTGTAGGGTTCGATCAGTATCCGCAGCAGGCTGATGAGGTCACGCACCTCAAGAGAACCCAGAAACGTGCTGCGTCCGGTTCCAATATAAGGTATGCCCGCGTCACGCAGGGCTTCCTCGTAGGCGCGGGCATGGCGGCGGTCGCGGAGCAATATCATGATGTCGCAGTAGTTCAGCAGCCGTGATCCGTCTCCGTCCGCGACCGGCACATCGAGGAGTTCCTGTATTTTCCCGGCGATCAACATGCCTTCCTCGCGGTGGCGTTCATCTTCCTCGACTTGCCTGGGCGCCTCAAGCGGATTGCGCAACGCCGAGGCCGTGTTGGTTTTATCGGTCTTGTGGCGGCGTATCAGCGGCAGCACCTCCACCTTGCCCCACAGTTGTTGGCGATGCGTGTCATGCAGGTTGAAACCGTGGAGCAGGAAATCATTGGGCAAGGTATCAGCCGGATCTTCGCCGTCAGCAATGTGAAAAATGAGATTGACGAAACGGATGATGGCGGGAGAAGAGCGCCACGAGATATGCTGGGCAAAGGTTTCCGTCTGGGCGTGTGCCTTGAGCCACTCACGCGCCGTGTGGAACAGCCGTGGGTCGGCGCGGCGGAAGCGGTAGATGGATTGTTTTTCATCGCCCACCAGAAACACACTGCGCCGACGTTCCGGATCACCCGCCACCATTTCTTCAAGCAACGGTAACAGCAGTCGCCACTGTGTGGGGTTTGTGTCCTGAAATTCATCTACCAGCAGATGATCGATGCGCTGGTCCAGCTTGTATTGTACCCACTCCGCATGCCGACTGCGGCTAAGTAACTGGCAGGTTTTCCATTCGAGGTCGGAAAAATCCAGTACGCCACTTTCCTCCTTCAGACGCTGGTAATGGCCCAGCAAGGTCTGGCCACAGACAAACCAGGCCCGGGAAATCATGTAGGTCCAATAGCGCTTGTGGCGTGCCTGCGCTTCCAGCAATTGCGTGATGATTTCCTGATGGAGCCGCAGCAGTTCCTCTTGCCCCGCGCCGCCGAGTTTCTTGGTGTGCGTTTTGTTGGCCTTGAGGACACGTGGTGTTCCTTTGTCCGTCAGAAATACTAGTGAGAACAGGGATACTCGCCGGGCAGGCGTGAGTTCTGGCGAGAACGCCAGCGTGAGTTTTTCTATATGGGCCTGATTCGTGGCGGTCGGGTTTTTGGCCAGCCATTGTGCGTAGCAATTTACGCGTTTGCGCAGATCGGGATCGACTATAAAGGTCTCCAGCGGGTCAGTCTCATCCGGGATGGCCAGCACCTGTTGCAGATGCGACGTGGCATGCCCGGCGGGATCGGCCTGATTTTCGGTATAGGCCCACCAGTCACTCCGATAGGACAGAAATTCATCCAGCGCCTTGCGGGCATTGGCCACGCCATTGCACTCTCTGAGCAGGATGTCCATGGCTTGTGCCAGCTTGGTATCGTGTTGCTGGCGTAATTGTCGTTCCAAAGCCTGCCAGGCGGCATGTTCCTGCGTCCGGGTGGTTTCAATCAGTTCAAATCCGGGCGGAACCTCCGCCTCCAGAGGGAAACGCTGCAGGATTTCCTGGCAGAAGGCATGGAAAGTGGTCGTGCGTAGCGCATGAATCGCGTTCAGATGGGTTTCGTAAAGTCCGCGGGCCTTTTGCCGGTGGGCTGTGTCGGCTTGCACTCCAATCTCCGTCAGTAATGCGCTCAGATGATTTTCACCGGTACTCGCCATGGCAAACAGTCGTTCGGAAATACGCTGATGAATCTCACCCGCGGCCTTGCGCGTGAAGGTAATGGCGAGGATGGAGCCGGGGGCAGAGCCTTCCAGCAGCAGCCGCAGAATCCGGCTTGTCAGCAGCCAGGTCTTGCCCGTGCCGGCGGCGGCATGCACCACGACATTATTTTCCGGCGAGGTGGCGAGAGGGATGTCGATCACAGGGTTATGGCTTTTGTGCAATAAGCGGATAAAGGCATATAACTATATGTAAAACAATAAGTTAAATCTTATTTTCGACAAACATGCCGCGCCTGTCCGTTTCTTGAAATTTCGTCATGGGCGCCTATAGTGAACGTATGGCATGGATGCTGGCAGGGATGTTCAGTTAATACCCAGACAGAATGGACACAAGGAAGTAGCCGGGATGCATGGATGTATCCTTGGTGCATTAGGTAGATCGGGAATTGCAGCAAAAGGGCGGCCTTCATGGCCGCCTTTTTTTATGCTGTCGTTATGCGAGGCTGGCGTCATTGGCCCACATCTCCTTGCGGCATATCCCTTCCATGGAACACCTCTGGCAGGTCTCATTGTCGCCCCAGGCCGGTAACGCGGTTTCGTTGTCGAGACCGCGCTTGAGCCGGACCAGCCGTTGTTTTACGTTTTCACGCAACCAGGCCAGTGTGTCACCTGTGAGCACCATTTTTTCTGTCACGGCATCGTTCTGCACGGAAAGGTACAGCACTTGCGCCACCTTTTCATCGAGCAGTAATGAATAGAACACCAGTTGCGTCTCTTCGCCGTTCGCCACGGACGTCGTGTCCGGTACGATGCCGGTTTTGTAGTCGATAATGCCGTAACCCTCCGGGCTGGAATCAAGACGGTCGATACGCCCGGTCAGAATGATCTGTGTGGTGCCATCGATAATGGAACGTTCCTTCCGAACTTCGGTTGCCTGCACGTGCCACTGGGCCATGCGTCCCATTTCCCAGGCAAGGTAGACAGGAATGTTTTTTTCCCAGCGGTAGAGCCAGCCCCGGGCAAGAAAGTTTCGGCGCAGGTCACCCGCGAACACCGCCGCCGAGATTTGTTTTAGCAACGTCTCTGCTTCCGGGAGTGTGGCGGCGTTAAGCGGTTTGCCCCACGGTCCGGGCAGTCCTTCCGCGCCCTGGTGGAACGCCTGCAGGATTCGATGCACATGCTTTCCGAAATCCGACTTCTCCATTTCAGCGCGTATTTCTTCTTCTGGCGCCAGTGCCAGCCCATAGGCACAGTAGAACTGATACGGGCAGTTGAGGAGGCTTTGGTGCGAGGTGGCCGTCAGGGATTGAGGCACCATGCTAACTGGCAGTCTCGCCGCCGGTTGTTTTGGCGGTATGGGGAGGGCGGTATCGCGATGGACGATAGCCAGATTCGGCATTTGCATGAGTTTGTCCAGAACAGGATCCGCGAGCGTTTCATCATAGGCAAGTGCATGAAAGGTGCGCAGCTGTTCGACCCAGGGGCTTGGAATGAGTTTTTCACCACGACGTTCACGGTGCAGGCTGATCATTACCCGGGGGGCGGCTTCAAGCAGTCGGCGGAAATCATGGAACAGAACGGTGTACCGTTTTCGCAGGCCGGGCAATCCCAGTTGGGCGCGCACCCCGTCGTTGAAAAAGGGCGGCGTGCCGATTTTTCCAGGCAGGTGTTCGCGTAGCGCGCCGGCGATAATCAAGGCATCAAACCGGTACAGCCGGCTTTCCGCAAAGCCCATTAATTCAACACCGCCGCCCGTCAGCAATGGGCGAAAGCGGCATTGTTCGATATTACGGTGCAGCCAGTGGCTGAATTCCTTCCAGCCCAGGCGTACGTCGCTGTGCACCAACGCCTGGCGCATGCCATCCAACACATCCAGCAACTGGCTTCCCGCCTCGTCTTTGCCGTACTCCGCGCTTAACCCGAGTTTCTCGAGACTGCCCTGCAGGGCATGCAGAAAATCAGAGGCGCGTTGATTCTTATTATGGATCAGATCCGAGAGGGGCCTGGCGGCGGCTTCGATCTGGTCGAAGACCCGGGTAAGCGATCCATGAATTTCCGGACCAAAATACCGCTCCAGATCGGGGCCGACCCGTTCTGCGCCGGCACGGTAATTATCGAGCCCGGAGAGGATATTGCACTCGCGCACCACCGCCTGCTCGAAGCGCGACACCAAAAGGCCAAATTCATCGCGTGAGGCTTCGAGGTTGAGAAAGGGGGATTTGAGAAAATCGAGGAAGGGTGTATGCCCGAAATTGGTTTCCAGGCATTCAAGCCAGCGTGAGAGGGCGGTCGCGGCACTGGTGGTCGACAGCGCCCAACCTCCGGCATCCTGCAGGTTGATGTGGGCGCGTTCCAGCAGGGCGCGCACGCGTCGGGCCAGTCGGCGGTCGTTGGTGACAATGCCGATGTTACGGCAACTTTGCAGATAATAGCGTCGTACCTGGATGTCGATCGCCCGTGCTTCCTGCTCGACGTCCGTTGCCTCGTAGATAATCAGATGGTTGCCGGCGGGGCTCGTGTGGGCCAACGCGCGCTGTACCTGGGCGCGGTCTTTCAGGAATCCTTCATTCAACGCGTAGGCGCGACGCAGGAAGGAGGAGTACGCACCGTCTGCGTTATCGGGAGTCGGTGCGTGTTCCAGTGTGCGCAATGTATGGGCGACCGGATTATCCGGGTTCTCATCCATATCCCCATGTAGCAGCAGCGTAAGCCGTGTTTGCGTGTGCATCGCCTTGACCCATTCAAGTTCCGCGTGCGTGTAGTCGACAAAACCGGCAAGCCAGACATGCGTATGATCGGGCATCTGCACCACGCTGCGCGCCAGACCGTCCACTGTCATTTGTGCCTGATCCTGCAGACCACCTTGGGCCAGTCGTTCTCGCCAGGCACACCAAAGGGTGTATACAAGCTCTACTTCGTTACTGAAGGGGGCAAGCTCATCCAACGCCATTCCATAACCGTTGGCCACTGCACGTGCGAAATCATCCCGATGTTCCGAAGGTGCGGACTGGTTCAGAGTTAGTTCATCGAACAGCGCGAGCAAGCTGTCGATCAGCGGCCAACCTCCGGCTTGTTTGGGGAGAGCGGGAAGTGCTGCGAGTAATTCAAAGAGCAGCAGTTCACGGCTGGTGTTGCTCAGTCGCCGCGATTCCGGATCGGCGTAGCGTTGCGCCCAGGAAGCGAGGGTATAGGTTTGAGGGCTGAGCAGCGCGGGGTAGCCGCGTTCCGAGGCCAGGTTCAGCAGGACCTGGCGGAAACGCGGGATGGCACTGGTTTGTGGAAACAGGACAACGTGTCGACTTAAATCGGGAAGCCGCGCGGCTTCCCGGTCAAGCAGGAGGAAAGCAAGTTGGCGTAACGGATCCTCTCCAAAGGGGACAATCTGGATCGTGCTGTCAGCGTTCAAGGTGTTTGAGTTTGTCGGGAACGTTTTCCCACTTCGCGGCATCCTCGGGGGCTTCCTTCTTTTCCGTCAGCACCGGCCATTTTTTCGTGAGTTCCGCGTTGATAGCGGTAAACTGTTTCTGATCATCGGGCAGGTCGTCTTCGGCAAAAATGGCGTTGACCGGACATTCTGGCACGCACAGCGTGCAATCTATGCACTCTTCGGGATCGATGACCAGGAAATTCGGACCCTCGTGGAAGCAGTCCACGGGACAGACTTCGACGCAGTCGGTGTATTTGCAGCGAATGCAGTTCTCGGTGACCACGTAGGTCATTGCAGCTCTCCATAAAATGTAAATCGCGGCGAATAATACACGCTCGCACCTTATATATGGAATCCGCACGGAACAATAGGCTGGCATCCGCTTGGTAGAGCGATTCCAGAATATGGCCGGCAAGGCGTGGGTGTTTGGTAGCCGTACGAAAAGCCGCGTAAATCGGCCTTCGCCCCACATTTTTCGGGTTATCGCGTCAACCCGACATTCTGTATGCCCTCGGGACGATATGGCGTGTGCTATATAATTACTTGAAAGTATTCTAAAAAACATTTGAACTGTCGGAGGTTGCTGGCGTGGCAGAGCTTGCCCTTTCCATACCGCAGAAACGGACTTCCGCCTGGGCGACGGAAACAGACCCGAAACATGCGCGCGCCTGGCTCGCTTCCCTGCCGTTGGCAGATAGTGCGGAGGCGGCACGCGAAATTTATCAGTCCCTTTACACCTTGAATCGCCTGAATCTTGATGCGCCGCAGCGTTTCGAGCTGATGGAGATTTATCGTGGTCCGGTGGCAACAGTGGTGGGGGCGCTCGAATCCTATTTTTCCCGGCTGGCACTGCCGCTGACGCCGAAGAAGCGGCAATTGGCCGAGTTTATTCGTCAGTTGCACATGGAGATGGCCTACGGCTACAAGGCGGCATTGCGCGATTTGCCGTCGAGTCGCCTGTGGTGGGGAAAGAAATCGTTGCTGACGCTGACCCTGACCCGGGTGATGCAATACCTGGGTGAGGTGTTGCTACGCTCGTATCAGGTCTATATGCCTTATCCGGCGGGGGTGTGGAAGGAGATTCACGACCTCTATCGCTACGCCGAGACGCGAGGAATACACAACGGTGTGGCGGTTTCCAGAGATTCAGTAGCGGAAACCAGCATCACGCAGGATTATCTCAGGATTCTGCTGCTCGGTTTATCCAATCCCTATCACATGCCGCAAGACGAATGTCGGCAGCTGCAACGATTCCTGCAGAAGTGGGCAACTAAGGCAACGCTGCAGAGCCTCGGGGAAGCCGCGAACCCCATGGGACATTTCCTGATCAAGTCGGTGGACGCACCGCCGATTCCATTTCCGCGCGACACTCCGGTGCCGGCGGGGCCGGAGATGCGCCTACTCGATGTCAGCGAGCTCACCAGAACCGCCAGTACTTTTATTACCCGTCTGCAACGCGGCGAATCGGCGCGGTCGATGGACATCGGCGTGGACTGCCTCGACTCTGCCTGTCTTGAAATGTTGCAGCGCGTGGTGCGTGTCTGGGGGCTGAGCGTACAACGGCAGCACGTGCGGATTAAACGCACCGGGTATGTTTTCGTGTGTGCGGGAGTCGGCGCCGTGCACTTCTTCAGCAATGGCCAGAAGCCGCTGGCGCCCCCAGTGTCGATGGATCCCGGCGTCATGATGGACGACCGTGTCACTCTGCCAGAGCATATGGATCAGGAGGAAGACTTTATTCCGCTAGATGAACCCGTGTCGGACCAGTTGTCCCCGGCGCCGATGGAAATTGTCCCGATCGCCTCCGAGGCCTTCCGCATGGATCGCTGGCAGGTGCGAGACAGCGGACCGAAGGGATTGTTCCTGGTGCGCTACGGCAGTATGCAAACATCGGTGCGTGTCGGTGATGTGATCGGCATCCAACGCACGGACGATCTGGAGCGTTGGAGTGTCGGTGTTGTGCGCTGGATGAAAAGCCCGGAAGCCAGCTGTCTTCAGATGGGTGTGGAGTTGTTGGCGCCGAGTGTGCAACCGGTTTCCATTCGGCCCGGGAACGGCGACAACGCCGCCGCCGCGTCGGCCCATTTTGCCGGACTGCTGTTGCCCGCCATGCAGGCTCCGCCCCAGCCCGTCACACTGCTGGCGCCGCGCGGTGTTTGTCAGCTGGGTCGTGACGTGTGGTTGCTGCAAGAAAACATCCCCACCCGCCTGATTCGTCCGCTTCAGCGTTTACAACAGACCGGTTCCGTCGAGCAGTTTGTCTGCGCCGATGTGATGCAGGAGCCGGCGGGCTCTTAGCATTTCAATTCAGTGGTCAGGTGCGGCGTGATGTGCCGCAGTATCTCCGCGAAGATCTTTGGATTGCCCGCGACAATGTTTCCACTTACCAGAAAGTTCTGACCGCCTGCGAAATCACCCACGAGGCCGCCGGCTTCTTGAACGAGCAGACATCCGGCGGCGATATCCCAGGAATGCAGCCCGAATTCCCAGTAGCCATCGTAGCGTCCGCAGGCCACGTGGGCGAGATCGAGCGCCGCAGAACCGGCGCGGCGGATGCCGCTTGTGTGTACCATGAGATCGCGCAGGGTGTTGATCCAGATTTCAAGGTGGTCGTGGGAACGGAACGGAAAGCCGGCGCCGAGCAGGGCGTATTCCAGTTCCTTGACGCGGCTGACGCGAATGCGCCGGTCATTCAATTGCGCACCCGCGCCACGCGAAGAGGTGAAGAGTTCATTGCGCACCGGATCGAACACCACGGCCTGTTCCAGCTTGTCCCCATGCTTGAGGGCGATGGAAACGGCGAAGTGCGGGAAGCCATGCAGGAAATTCGTGGTGCCATCGAGCGGGTCGATGATCCACTGGTAATCGTCCCCCGCGTGCTCTCCGGTTTCTTCCGCGAGGATGGCGTGGTTCGGGTAGGCGTATTGCAGGACGCGGAGGATCTCCGCTTCCGCCATGCGATCGACCTCGCTGACGTAGTCTTTACGACCCTTGCTTTCCACGGTCAGGCGTTCCAACTGATCCAGATGGCGCATAATGACGTTTCCGGCGCCACGCGCGGCCTTGACCGCAGTGTTGAGCATGGGGTGCATGAGGCTTCCTGATTGTTAAGTGACGTTAAGAACTATGCAAAACGGCGGGCATTGTATAGGCGCCGGAGGCCTGTTAAAAGCAGAACTTGCCGGGTTATCCCTGTAAAATAACATTTATCCATCAATACTAGGGCGGACTTGCATGCCTCTCTTCGATATCCGCATCGTTCTGATCCGGCCAACCCATCCCGGCAACGTCGGCGCCGTCGCACGTGCCATCAAGAACATGCAGCTTGAGAGCCTGTATCTGGTCTCCCCCGAAGACTTTCCAAGCCCGGAGGCGACAGCACGGGCTGCCGGGGCGGGTGATGTTCTGGAGCGTGCTGTGGTCTGTGACTCTCTCGATGAGGCCATCAAGGGGTGCCATCTCGTCATCGGCACCACCGCGCGCATGCGACGGATTGAGTGGCCGGAGCTGGATACCGTGGCGTGTGCTCGTACGCTGCTGGCCGGGTCGCGACAGGGGCCGGTGGCGCTGCTGTTTGGTCAGGAACGCATGGGGCTCACGAATCCGGAGCTCGACCGCTGTCAGTACGTGGTAACCATTCCCTCCAACCCTGAGCACCCCGTTCTAAACCTGGCCTGCGCCGTGCAGATCCTGGCCTATGAGATATACCGGGCGGAGCTGGCTGGGAGAGTGGCGGATGACCAGCAGGAACGGGAAGCCGAACTGGTCGGTAGCGAAGATATGCGGCTTTTTTACCAGCATCTGGAGGAGGTGTTGCATCAGACTGGTTTTCTCGACCCGGACAACCCGCGCTTTCTGATGCGGCGTCTGATGCGGCTTTACAACCGGGCGCAACTTGACCGTAACGAGTTGAACATTTTGCGTGGCATACTAACGTCCATACAGAAACCAAGGCCTAGAGTTTGACAAGAACAGTCAAGAATAGCTTAATAGCATCAGGAAATTTAATTTAATGTTCAAAAGCCTGCGCGATTATATTAATAGTGTTTTTCAGCGCGATCCAGCGGCGCGGTCGACGTTTGAGGTGCTGACGACCTACCCCGGAGTGCACGCGTTAGCGATGCACCGTGTATCGCATCGCCTGTGGGTCTGGGGTCTGCGCTGGCTTGCACGCATGCTGTCCCTGTTGGCACGCTGGCTTACCGGAATCGAGATTCACCCCGGCGCCAAGATTGGCCGGCGGTTTTTTATCGACCATGGCATGGGTGTCGTCATCGGGGAAACTGCTGAAATCGGGGACGATTGCACGCTCTATCACGGTGTGACGCTGGGTGGGACTTCGTGGCAGAAGGAGAAACGTCATCCCACGCTGGGCAATAACGTGGTGGTCGGGGCAGGCGCCAAGATCCTGGGCCCCATCCTGATTGGAGATAACGCCCGTGTGGGCTCAAACTCCGTGGTCGTGAAAGATGTCCCGGCAGGAGCCACCGTTGTCGGAATTCCCGGGAGAATCGTCCCACCCAAGTCCTCCGACACCAAAACCCAGCAGCGTGAGGCTATGGCGCGCAAGATTGGTTTCGATGCCTATGGCATGACCCAGCAGGCCTCAGATCCTGTTGCCCATGCTATAGATTGCATGCTGGACCACATGCATCTGTTTGATAACAAAATGAAAATTCTATCTCAAGCACTCAAGGAAGCTGGCATCAAGGTTAATCTTGATCTGCCGGATCTCGACGTCACCAATCTCGACCCACTTTCCCCAGAAACCCCGCAGAATGGCAGCAACAAAAAATAATAGTTGACTGTATTTATCAAGTATGTAAACTGGTAGAACTTAATAATCGTATGGGAATACATCCATGAAACTGACTACTAAAGGACGTTACGCGGTGACGGCCATGCTGGATCTGGCACTGCATTACCAGAAAGGAGCTGTGACACTGGCTGAGATCGCCAAGCGCCAGGGTATCTCTCTTTCCTATCTTGAACAGTTGTTTGCGCGTTTGCGTCGCAGTGGGCTGGTGGACAGCGTGCGTGGTCCGGGTGGTGGTTATACGCTCGCTACAGAACCGTCTAAGATTTCCGTGGCGGAGATCGTTCACGCCATCAACGAGAATATCGATGCCCGGCGCTGCAACGGTGAGAAAAATTGCCACGGCGATGAAGTCTGTCTGACGCACCAGCTGTGGGAAGACCTGAGTGAGCGCATCCATACATTTCTCAGCGGGATTACGCTGGCGGATCTGGTCGCCAAGCCGCATGTCCAGGCAGTGGCCACGCGCCAGGAAAACCGGGTACAGGTCGCGGTACGTTAAACGTTGTTATCTGTAATTAACGCCGATGGCGATTTATCTCGATCACAACGCCACCACACCGCTTGATCCAAGGGTGCTGGAGGCGATGATGCCCTATCTCACGGGACATCATGGCAATCCGTCCAGCACGCATCGTTTTGGCCGATTGGCGCGGGCGGCGGTGGATACCGCGCGCGAACAGGTCGCGGAACTGGTGCATGCCCATCCGAGCCAGGTGGTTTTCACGAGTGGTGGTACCGAGGCCAACAACTTTGCCATCAAAGGTGTGGTCGCAGACAGGGGGCCGGGAAGCATCGCCATAGGCGCTACGGAGCACCCCTCGGTGGAAAATTCGGCCGCCGCGTTGAAGAAAAACGGTTGGCGGATTTCTACCCTGGCCGTAGATCGTCAGGGCCGCCTGCGCGAAAATACCCTGGAACAGGCACTGGCGCTTTCACCGGTGCTGGTATCGGTGATGATGGCAAATAACGAAACCGGAACGATACAGAACATTGCGGCCATCAGTCAGGTGGTGCGAACGGGTGGTGCGCTGATGCATACGGATGCGGTGCAGGCGGCGGGCAAGATCGAAGTCGATTTCATTGCCAGCGGTGTGCATCTGATGAGTCTTTCTGCACACAAGTTGAATGGACCAAAAGGCGTTGGCGCGCTGGTTGTCGATAAGACAGTTGATTTGCCGCCGTTGCAGCATGGCGGCGGACAGGAAAAGAACCGACGCTCCGGAACCGAGAATGTCGCCGGCATCGCGGGGTTTGGCATGGCGGCGAGTTTGGCTAAGGCGCAGCTTGCCGATTACGGTGCCCGCACCGGGAATCTCCGGAACCGGCTGGAATCGGGATTACGTGCGATCGGTGGCATCAAGATTTTTGCGGCAGAGGCCGCGCGTTTGCCAAACACGGTATGTTTTGGCATGCCGGATATCGACGGCGAGACCTTGTTGCTTAATCTCGATCGTTCGGGCTTCGCGATTTCGAGCGGCTCGGCCTGTGCCAGTGGCAACCCGGAACCGAGCCCGATTCTGCTCGCGATGGGCGTGGAGCCGACGCTGGCGCGCAGTTCGATTCGTGTCAGTTTGGCTTCCGGGAACACAGAGGAAGACATCGATTTATTTATTGCGGCACTTTCCACGCAACGGGGTCAGTTGCGACGAATGGCCGGACGGGCCGTCGGCTGAAGGCCGATAACCACGAATATCTGGAGACGCAGCAACCATGAGGAAACCGATTTATCTCGATTATTCCGCCACCACCCCGGTGGACCCGCGTGTGGCGGAAAAGATGTGCAGCTATCTGACGCTCGATGGCGATTTTGGCAATCCGGCCTCGCGCTCGCATTCCTTCGGCTGGCGCGCCGAGGAGGCGGTTGAAGAAGCGCGTGCCCACGTGGCGGCGCTGATCAATGCCGACGCCAAGGAAATCGTTTGGACTTCCGGTGCCACCGAGTCCGACAATCTGGCGATCAAGGGCGTGGCCCAGTTCTACAACAAGAAAGGCAAGCATCTCATCACCTGCAAGACCGAACACAAGGCGGTGCTGGATACCTGCCGTCAACTGGAGCGCGAAGGTTTTGAAGTAACCTATCTTGATCCCGAGCCGAGCGGTTTGATCGATCTGAACAAATTACAGGCGGCCATTCGCCCAGACACGATCCTGATCTCAATTATGCACGTCAATAACGAAATCGGCGTGATCCAGGATATTGCCGCCATCGGCAAGATCGCCCGCGCCCGCGGAATTCTTTTTCACAGCGACGCCGCGCAAAGCGCCGGCAAGACACCCATCGACGTCAACGCGATGAATGTCGATTTGATGTCGCTCTCCGCACACAAAATTTACGGACCCAAGGGCATCGGCGCCCTGTATGTGCGACGCAAGCCGCGCGTGCGCTTGGAAGCGCAGATGCACGGCGGTGGTCATGAACGCGGCATGCGTTCGGGTACGCTGCCCACGCACCAGTGTGTCGGCATGGGCGAGGCCTTTCGCATTGCCAAACTGGAGATGACCGCGGAAAACGAACGCTTGCGCCAGTTGCGTGACCGCCTGCTGAACGAATTTAAGAATGTCGAAGAGGTTTACGTCAACGGCGATCTCGCCCACCGTGTTGCCGGGAATCTCAATATCAGTTTCAACTACGTCGAGGGAGAGTCGCTGATCATGGCGCTCAAGGATCTCGCGGTTTCCTCGGGCTCGGCCTGCACCTCGGCAAGTCTTGAGCCTTCCTACGTGCTGCGGGCGCTGGGACGTAACGATGAACTTGCGCACAGTTCTCTGCGCTTTACCTTCGGGCGTTTTACCACGCAGGAGGAGGTCGATTACACCGCCAAACTGGTGAAGGAGAAGGTCGCCAAGTTGCGCGAATTGTCGCCCCTGTGGGAAATGCATCAGGAAGGTATCGACATCAGCAAGGTGCAGTGGGCAACGCACTAATAAATTTAGGGGTAACGCAGTTACAGGAGCACAACAGATGGCATACAGCGATAAAGTTCTGGATCATTATGAAAATCCGCGCAACGTGGGCACCTTCGACAAGAACGACCCGTCGATCGGGACAGGCATGGTCGGTGCGCCGGCCTGCGGTGATGTGATGAAACTTCAGATCAAGGTTAACGAACAGGGGATTATCGAGGACGCCAAGTTCAAGACCTACGGCTGTGGCAGCGCTATCGCTTCCAGCTCGCTCTTGACGGAGTGGGTCAAGGGCAAGACGCTGCAAGAGGCAAGCCAGATAAAAAATACGCAGATCGCCGAAGAACTGGCACTGCCGCCGGTGAAGATACATTGTTCGGTATTGGCCGAAGACGCCATCAAGGCCGCCGTCGCGGATTTTCAGACGAAGGCCGCCGGCAAAGATTCCAAGATGAATGCCGCCTGAGGCATCAATGACGCGAAAGGGTGATTGATATGACTGTGACCATGACACAAGCCGCTGCAGAACGTGTGCGCAAGTTTATCGAGAAACGCGGCAAGGGCGAGGGTCTGCGCGTGGGTGTTCGTACATCCGGCTGTTCCGGCATGGCGTACGTGATCGAGTACGCTGACAAGATTGAACCGGAAGACAATGTGTACGAGAGCTTCGGCGTGAAAGTGATTGTCGATTCCAAGAGCCTTGTCTACCTCGATGGCACCGAACTCGATTACACCAAGGAAGGCCTGAATGAGGGCTTCAAGTTCAATAACCCCAACGTCAAGGATTCCTGCGGTTGCGGCGAAAGCTTTAACGTATAAGACGGAGAGACGCTGTCGGCATGTCGGTGGAGTCGGGAAAAAATTATTTTGAGCTGTTCGACCTGCCGGTAACTTTCGATATCGATACCGACGATCTTTCCATGCGCTACCGCGAGCTGCAACGTCGCGTTCATCCAGACAAATTTGCCAGTGGCTCGGATCAGGAACGCCGGGTGTCGATGCAGATGACGACGCTGGTCAACGAAGCCTTTCAGACGTTACGTGATTCCGTCAACCGCGCCCGTTATCTTCTGGGCCTGAAGGGTATCGATGTGGATGCCGAAACGGACACAGCGATGGACCCCGTTTTCCTCACGGAACAGATAGAGTTGCGTGAGAGTCTGGAAGAAGTGAGACGGACGACAAACCCGCATAAACCACTGGCGGAGCTGGCGAATCAGATCGATCGGCGGATGGAGACCACGGTGGGACAGTTTCGGCAACACCTGTCGGAAGGTGGGGGAGAGGGAACAAGGAAGGCGCGGGCCGCCGTTCGGGAAATGCAGTTTCTTGATAAGTTACGCGAAGAGATTGATAACCTCGAAGAAGAATTGATTTAAGTGGCGACCGCGTCGAAGTGTTGCCGCCCTCACCAGAGTCGGTTCCCTGCCAGCTGGGTATGTCTCGCCGGCGACCCGATGAATCGAGTACATTAATGCCACTCTGTAATCAGTGACGGCACGTTTAATTAGCTAACCAACATGGCCTTGCTCCAAATCAGCGAACCGGGACAGTCGCCCGCGCCGCACGAACGCCGTTATGCGATTGGGATCGATCTCGGCACCACCAATTCGCTGGTGGCCTGTGTGCGCAACGGCGTAGCCGAGACCCTGCCGGATGCGCACGGCCGGCATCTGTTACCCTCGGTGGTACGCTACCGGGACAAGGGCGAACCGGTGGTGGGGGAAGACGCCATGGCGGTGGCGCACGAAGACCCGCTCAATACTATTGCGTCGGTGAAGCGGCTGATGGGCCGTGGCATCGAAGACGTCAAACGTCTGGGCAAATCCCTTCCCTATGAATTCGCGCGGGGCGACTCAGCGATGCCTCGTATCCGCACCGTGGCCGGTGAACAAAGCCCGGTGGCCGTATCCGCCGAGATACTCAAGAGTCTGAAGCGTCGCGCCTCAGAAACCTTCGGAACCGAAATTTCTGATGCGGTTATTACGGTGCCGGCGTATTTTGACGAGGCCCAGCGTCAGGCCACAAAAGACGCCGCGCGTCTTGCCGGACTTAATACATTGCGGCTGTTGAATGAGCCCACGGCCGCGGCGATTGCCTATGGCCTCGATAAGAATCCCCAGGGGGTGTATGCGATTTACGATCTTGGCGGCGGAACCTTCGACATTTCCCTGTTGCGCCTGAACCGCGGTGTGTTCGAGGTGCTGGCTACCGGAGGTGATTCGGCGCTGGGTGGCGATGACATGGACCATGCTATCGCCGAGTGGGTCATACAGCAGGCGAGCATCCGGGATGACGCCGATCACCGGCAACTCCGGCAATTGTTGCGCGATGCGCGCGTTGCCAAGGAAGCATTGACGAATAGCGAAAGCGCTCCATTTCGTACTGAGCGTGGACAGCATGGCGTCTGGGAAGGGACGCTCACGCGTGAACAGCTGAACACATTGATCGACCCACTCATCGAGCGCACGCTTCCCCCGTGCAAGCGCGCGTTGCGCGATGCCGGTATCCGGATGGCCGAGGTGGACGGTGTGGTGCTGGTCGGCGGGGCCACACGCATCCCACGTGTGCGTGAAAAGGTATCGCAGTTTTTCGGACGTCAGCCGCTCGCCGATATTGACCCGGACAAGGTAGTCGCCCTCGGAGCGGCCTTGCAGGCCGATGTCCTGATCGGCAACAAACGCGATGACGAGATGTTGCTGCTGGATGTCATTCCGTTGTCGCTCGGTATCGAGATCATGGGCGGGATGGTGGAAAAGATCATTCCGCGCAATACCACGATTCCCGTCGCCAAGGCGCAGAATTTTACTACGTACAAGGATGGCCAGACGGCCTTGCTGGTCCATGTGGTGCAGGGAGAACGTGAACTGGTCAGTGATTGCCGTTCGCTCGCGCGTTTCGAACTGCGTGGTATCCCGCCGATGGTGGCGGGTGCCGCACGTATTTGCGTGTCATACCAGATCGATGCCGACGGTTTACTGAGTGTTTCCGCCAAGGAATTAGGCACGGGTGTCGAGAGCCATATTGTGGTCAAGCCTTCCTATGGGCTCACCGACAATGAGATTGAAACCATGCTGCGCGACTCCTTCACGCATGCACGCGAAGACGAGCAAGCGCGCAAGCTGCGCGAGCAGCAAGTGAATGCTGACCGCCTGCTGGAATCCGTCAATTCGGCACTCGCGGTGGACGGTGCTCTACTGAGCGCTGACGAGCGTTCCGCGATTGATCATGCCCTGACAGAATTGAAAAAGGCGCACGCCACGCCTGAGGTGGTGCTGATCAAACGTGCGATGGAGGCGCTTGATCGTGCCACCCAGGCATTTGCGCAACGGCGCATGGATGCCAATATCCGCAAGGCGTTGGCGGGTCACCGCCTTGATGAATTCAATACGCCGTCCGCCGCGAAGCCGGTATCATGACGCGCCTGACTTTTCTGCCGCACCCGCAGATTTGCCCGGAGGGCAAGACCCTTGAGGTTGCACCCGGGACCAGCATTTGCAATGCGGCCCTCAACGCCGGGATTCCCATCGAACACGCGTGTGAAAAAGCCTGCGCCTGCACTACTTGCCATGTGGTGGTGCGCCAAGGGTTCAATAGCCTGGAAACGGCCGAGGAAAAGGAAGAAGATCTGCTCGACAAGGCATGGGGTCTTGAACCGGAATCACGTTTGAGTTGCCAGGCCAAGGTAGGAAAAGAGGATCTGGTTGTCGAGATCCCGAAATACACGATTAACCTTGTTTCCGAGAAGCATTGAAAGAGGGTGCCATGGGTCTTAAGTGGACCGATACCAGAGAGATCGCCATCGCGTTGTGCGAGAAGTTTCCGCACGTGAACCCGATGACGGCACGCTTTACGGACCTGCACCGCTGGGTCCAGGAATTGCCGGATTTCGACGATATCCCGGAACGCTCCGGAGAAAAGATTCTGGAGGCTATTCAGATGGTCTGGATGGAGGAATACGGGGGTTGAATTTCCGTTATCCCACTCGAATCTCCGCAAAAAACCCTGATTTTATTGTCTGCCTACGGTCTAGCCGCTACACTATAAGCCTGTGTCGGGGCTGAAAACCCCGTTTTTTCCTGAAGTTGCATCATTCTCTTTGTGATCTACCGGATATTGCATGGCTGAAGAACAGATCCTTATGACCGCCGAGCCGGATACGGTCGGCGAAGTTGCGGCGGTAAAAATCAACCTGCTGAATCTCGACCGCCAGGCGATGCAGGAATTTTTTGTCGGCATCGGCGAGAAGCCGTTTCGTGCCACGCAGGTCCTGCAGTGGATTCATCACTATGGTGTGGACGATTTCGAATCCATGACCAATGTCAGCAAGGAATTGCGCGCGCGGCTCAAGGAGATTGCCTGCGTGGCAGTGCCAGAGGTGATCGCCGATCAGCTGGCGGAAGATGGAACGCGCAAGTGGTTGTTGCGGCTTCCCGGTGGCAATGGCATCGAGACCGTGTTCATCCCTGAGGAAGATCGTGGCACGTTGTGCGTGTCTTCGCAGGTGGGTTGCACGCTGAACTGCTCATTTTGTTCTACCGGCCATCAGGGATTCAATCGCAATCTGACAACGGCTGAAATTATTTCACAGGTGTGGCTGGCAAACCGTGCCTTGGGGCGCGATCCCAAAGGCGAGCGCATCATCACCAACGTGGTGTTGATGGGGATGGGTGAGCCACTGCTTAATTTCGACAATGTCACGGCGGCCATCCGCATCATGCTGGATGACCTGGCCTATGGCCTGTCGCGCCGGCGCGTCACCCTGTCCACGGCCGGACTGGTGCCGATCATGGATCGGCTGCGAGACGAGTGTCCGGTGAGTCTCGCGGTGTCATTGCACGCACCCAATGATGCACTGCGCGATCAGCTGGTTCCGCTTAACAAACATTATCCCATCCGGGAATTGCTCGACGCCTGTCGCCGCTACTGCGCCGATTCGCCGCGCAGCCGGGTTACGTTCGAGTACGTGATGCTGGCAGGTATCAACGACAGCGTGGAACATGCCCGTGAGCTGGTGCAGGTGTTGCGCGATGTGCCGGCCAAGGTGAACCTGATTCCTTTTAATCCGTTCCCGCAGACGTCCTATCAACGTTCTTCAGGAAACGCCATCGATCGGTTTCGTGATGTGCTGATCGAGGCGGGGTTAACAACCATTACCCGCCGGACCCGCGGGGACGATATCGACGCAGCCTGCGGCCAGCTCGCGGGGCAGGTGCAGGACCGCACCAGCCGTCAGCGCCGCTTGTCGAGACAAGTGGGCAGCACGTGAGCCGTGGACTCAAAATAATTTCGTTTCTGCTGGGCGTGTGGCTGGTCGCCGGTTGCGCCTCATCGTCAGAACGCAAGGACGAGCGGGACAAGAATCAGAGAATGGTCGAGACCCAGGTGCAGCTGGGAGTACTGTATCTGCAGCGTGGCCAGCTGGAAATTGCCAAGGAAAATATTGAAAACGCGCTGCGTCTTGACGCGGAAAACTCGCAGGCCAATAACATAATGGCGCTGCTGCAGCTGCGGCTCAAAAAGGATGATGAGGCACAGCGCTATTTCCGCAAGGCAGTCGATGCGAGGCCGGAAAATCCCGAGGCGCAGAACAACTACGGTGTCTTTTTATGTAGTCACGAGCGTATTGACGAAGCGGAACAGTGGTTTAAAAAGGCAATCGCCAATCAATTATATCGAACACCCGCCGAAGCAAATCTCAATGCCGGTGTGTGCCTGATGAAAAAGCCAGCGCCGGCCGCCGCTGAAAAATACTTTCGCGAGGCACTGCAGATCAATCCGCAATTGTCCCCGGCGCTGTACCAGATGACGCGCATCAGCCTGGACGCTGGCCAACTCCTCTCCGCGCGTGGGTTCATCGAGCGGTATTTTCAAGCCAGTCCGGACACGCCAGAGAGCCTGTTGTTGGCGGTGCGCATCGAGCATGCCTTGGGGAATAAAAATGCCGAAGCCAGTTATGGATTGCGTCTCAAGAGTAAATTTCCGGATTCCGCCGAGGCGGCCCAGTTGTCGAAATACTCTCATGGTTCGAGGAAAACCAAATGACGGAGAACAAGGATCAGTTGGCCGCCGCGACGGCGACGAAGGGACCAGGCGCTATGCTGTGCCAGGCGCGCGAAGGACGGCGCATCACAACAGAAGAGGCGGCGAAGAAACTGCACTTGTCAGTGAAACAAATTGTGGCGCTGGAGCAGGACGACTATAAAACCCTACCGGGCCCCACCTATGTGCGGGGTTATCTGCGCAGTTATGCGCAGTTGCTTGGGCTTCCGGTGGCCTCGGTGATCGAAACGTATAATAAACTCGTGACGCCGCCGGAACCGATCGCCCCGCCGCCGTCGGCCCCTCCGGCCCAGGTCACGAGCAGTGATCATCTGGTCAAGGCGGCCACGGCCTTGGTGCTGGTGCTGGTGGTAAGCCTGGCCATCGTCTGGTGGCGGGGCCAGGATGAGGAATCTCCGGCGCCGGTCGAAAAACCGGTTGTCAGCCTGGATCAGCCTCTGGCGCCGGAACCGGCTGGGCGTGACGGCGCGGCGGAAAAACCTGCTTCGTTAATAGCCGGCAGCGGCGTAGTCGCCACCATCACGGCACCTGCCGTGCCTGGCGCACCGGGAAACACACTGGCGCCAGAAACTGACGTGCACCCGGATATCACCGTGGCTGAAAAACCCAAGACTGCCCAAAATCAGCTGGCTCCGGGCCAGGCCACGATTTCCGGCATGATTCTTAATGTCTCGCAGACGGATCCACTCAAGCCGCCCGTGCGTACGGACCGGGCGTTGGCGCATGCCAAACAGACAGCAGCACTGACGCCGGGCGCGCCGCGTTCACGGCTGGTGCTGCATGCGACGCAGGAATCCTGGGCGGACATTCGCGATGCCAGAGAAAACAAACTGCTGTATGAGACGGTACCAGCGGGACGCAGTGTCAGTATCGAAGGTCTGGCGCCGTTCAGCGTGTTTATCGGCAATGCCGATGGCGTGAAGTTGGAATTCAACGGCAAGGTTTTCGATATCAACCAGCACAAGCGTGGCCAGGTGGCGCGATTCACGCTTGGCGACAAGGCGGATGTGAATAACTGACATGTTCTGTGAGAATCCCATCAAGCGCCGCCGCAGCCGCCGGATCATGGTCGGCAACGTCCCGGTGGGCGACGGCGCGCCAATCAGCGTCCAGAGCATGACGAATACCGAGACCACGGATGTGACGGCCACGGTGTTGCAGATCCGCGCACTGGAGAATGCCGGCGCGGACATCGTGCGTGTCTCGATACCTTCGATGGAGGCCGCCGAGGCGTTCGGAAAAATAAAACAGCAGGTGAATGTCCCACTGGTGACGGACATTCATTTCGATTACAAAATCGCCCTGCGCGTGGCGGGTCTCGGTGCCGCTTGTCTGCGTATCAATCCGGGCAACATCGGGCGTGAGGACCGCGTCCGCGCCGTGGTGGATGCCGCCCGTGACCACGGTATCCCGATCCGTATCGGCGTCAATGCAGGCTCGCTCGAGAAGGATCTCCAGAAAAAATATGGTGAGCCGACGCCCGAGGCGCTAGTGGAGTCCGCCATGCGGCATATCGACATCCTCGACAAACTTGGTTTTCAGGATTTCAAGGTCAGCGTCAAGGCGTCGGACGTATTCATGGCGGTAGCGGCCTATCGGCAACTGGCCGGGAAAATTGAACAGCCGTTGCATCTGGGCATCACCGAGGCCGGCGGTTTCCGGTCCGGTGCGGTGAAATCCGCCATCGGCATTGGCATGCTGTTGTCTGAAGGCATTGGCGACACCATCCGCGTGTCGCTCGCGGCTGATCCGGTGGAGGAGGTGCGTGTCGGATTCGATATCCTTAGATCCCTGCATCTTCGCAGCAAGGGCATCAATCTCATCGCCTGTCCTTCCTGTTCACGCCAGGAATTCAATGTCATCGCCACCGTCAATGCCCTGGAACAGCGTCTCGAAGATATCAAAGAACCGATGGACGTGGCGGTAATTGGTTGTTGTGTGAATGGGCCGGGCGAGGCGCGAGCCGCACAGGTGGGCCTTGCCGGTGGCACGCCCAGCCTGCTTTATATCGATGGTAAGCCTGACCACAAGGTCAATAACGAGCAGCTGGTCGATGAGATCGAGCGCGTCATCCGTGAGCAGTTGCGGAGACGGCTGGAATCACCGGAAATCGTTTCCGGCAGAAAAACCATTCCCATCAAGCAAACCGGTTGAGGAAATTCCATTGAGCAAGTCTATTCAGGCCGTCCGGGGCATGAACGACCTGTTGCCGGATGTCGTCGACCGTTGGCGTACGATCGAGGAGGCCGCGCGCGATGTGGTGCTTGCCTACGGTTACCGTGAGATCCGTTTGCCTATCGTGGAGAAATCGGAGCTCTTCGCCCGCTCCATTGGCAGCCTGACGGACATCGTGGAAAAAGAGATGTATAGCTTCGAGGACCGCAGCGGCGACAACCTGACACTGCGTCCCGAAGGCACGGCCGGGTGCGTGCGTGCCGGAATCGAAAATGGATTTCTGCATAACCAGATTCAGCGCCTGTGGTATGCCGGCCCGATGTTTCGCCACGAACGACCGCAGAAGGGTCGCTACCGCCAGTTTCATCAGATCGGTGTGGAGGCGTTTGGTATCGAAAGCCCGGACATCGATGCCGAACTTATCCTGATGTGTGTGCGTCTGTGGCACACGCTCGGGCTCGAAGGGCTGACGCTACAAATTAATTCGCTCGGCACGTCCGCGGCGCGCACCGAGTACCGTCGTGAGCTTTTGCGCTACCTCGAATCGAAACGCGCCCAGCTCGACGAAGACAGTCTGCGCCGGCTGGACAAGAATCCGTTACGCATTCTCGACAGCAAGAATTCGGACATGCAAGGCGTTATTGCCGAAGCACCGAGCCTGATGGACCATCTGGACGATGAGTCGCGCAGGCATTTCGAACGTTTGCGGGAGTATCTCACCCAGGCGGGTGTTTCCTTCACGGTCAATCCGCGCTTGGTGCGTGGGCTCGATTACTACACTCGCACCGTGTTTGAATGGACGACTGATCGGTTGGGCGCGCAAGCCGCCGTCTGCGCCGGCGGTCGTTACGATGGTCTCGTGGAACAGTTGGGTGGACGGCCCGCGCCAGCGGCTGGGTTTGCCGTCGGCATGGAGCGCTTGGTTGAATTGCTGGCGCAGCAGGAAGAAGCCCATGGCATGCGTCCGCAGGCGTACTTGGTCCTCTTGGGCGAGGCTGCCGAAAAACAGGGAATGACGTTGGCCGAGCAATTGCGCGATACCGGTGTACGGATTGAATCCAATTGCGGCGCTGGCGGCCTCAAAGTCCAGCTCAAGCGGGCGGACCGAAGTGGCGCGCGGTTTGCGCTGATTCTGGGGGACGAAGAAGTTAAAATCGGATCGGTGGCCGTTAAAGACCTGCGCCAGGCGGAGAATCAGGCAAGTGTGACGCAGGCGGCCTTGGGCGAATACCTGAAACAAAAATTTGAATCGGAGAGAAGAAATTGACCTCGTATACGGAACAGGAAGAGCTGGATAAACTCAAAGTCTGGTGGAAAAACTACGGGAATTCGCTGATTTTTGGCGTCATCATGGGCATGGTTGCTCTGTTTGGCTTCCGCTACTGGAGCCACCAGAAAGAGCAGAACCTGGTCGCCGCCTCCGTGCTTTATGACCAGATGGTGCAGAGTTTGCGCACCAGTAATCTTAACGCGGCGATGAAGACGGGGGATACCCTGATCACGGAATATGCCTCGACGCCCTATGCCGCTATGGCGGCTTTGCTACATGCCCGTGTGGATTATGAAGCAGGAGACGCCACCGCCGCGCGCAAGAACTTGCAATGGGTGATCGACCACGCCAAGGACAGCGGTGCCACACATTCGGCGCGTTTGCGTCTGGCCCGACTCCATGTAAACAGTGGTGAAATGGACGCCGCCCTGGCGCTGGCCAACGTCAAGGATCAGACGGGTTTTGAGGTCGAGTACCAGGAACTCAAGGGTGACATTCTGTCGGCGCAGGGGCATCGCGACGAGGCGCGCGTGGCCTATCGCGAGGCGCTTAAGCATTTGCCCAGCGGATCGCCTTACCTCCCGGTGCTCACTATGAAACTGGATGACCTCGGACCGGAGAAAGCACTGTGATGAAACGGTTGGCGCTGGTTTTTGTTTTTTCTCTGCTGGCCGGTTGTGGCGGCAGCAAGATCGAGAGTGAACCTCCCGCGCCGCTGACGGATTTTACCGCCGAGCGGAAAGTTCAGAAAGTCTGGAGCGCCGATATCGGCGCGAGCGCCGTCAAAAGCGGGGTTAAGCTTTCCGTGTATTTCGATGGCACGGTTATTTACGTGTCGGATCGGCGTGGCCGCGTCAGCGCCTATGCTGCGGACAACGGGCATGAATTGTGGGCGACGCGCGTGGGTCAGCCCGTGACGGGCGCCACCGGCGCTGGCGATGGACTGGTTGTGGTCGCCACCAACAAGGGGCACGTGATCGCGCTCGACCGGAACAATGGCAAGCAGCTGTGGGAGAGCGTGGTGTCGAGTGAGATTCTCGCCCCTGCCGCCATTCATGCCAATGTCGTCGTGGTGCAATCCATTGACGGCAAGATCGTCGGCCTTGCCGCGGCCGACGGCAAAAGGTTGTGGGTGTATGAGCGCCTAGAGCCTGCGCTCAGCCTGCGTGGAACCGCCGCGCCTGTCATCGTCGGCAATGTCGTGTTGACCGGGTTTGCCAGTGGAAAGATTGCCGGTATTCAGCTCAAGGATGGCAAGCTCTTGTGGGAATTGGCCGTATCTCAGCCGCATGGGCGTAACGAGATCGAACGCCTGGTGGATGTAGATGTATCGCCGTTGGCAGTTGGCAGCGTGCTGTATGCCGCGTCCTATCAGGGCAAGATCATTGCCGTGGAGATGCAGACCGGCCGCATTCTCTGGTCGCGTGATGTGTCTACCTACTCCGGCATGGATGCGGACGATAAAAATATTTACCTCACCGACGATCATGGCGATGTCGCGGCATTCGATCAGCGTACCGGCGCGAGTGTCTGGAAACAGGGTCAATTACATCTGCGCAACCTGAATGCGCCGCGCTACATGGATGGGTTCGTCGCGGTCGGAGATTTTGAAGGGTATGTGCACTGGCTGTCGCGTGAGGATGGACACTTTGTTGCTCGGTACCGGGTTGGCCATGCCCCCATTCTCACGCAACCCATCGCCAGCGGAAACATGCTTTACGTCAACGACCAGTCAGGAACGTTGTCCGCACTGCGTCTTGAGATGAACTGACACCCCTGACACTATTTTTGTTACGCTGACGACCGTTGCGGTCTTGGAAAAATTTCAATGAAACAGGTAGTCGTGCTTGTCGGCCGCCCCAATGTCGGCAAGTCCACTCTTTTCAACCGACTGACGCGTAGCCGCGCTGCGCTGGTGTCGGACGTGCCGGGTGTAACACGCGATCGCCAGTATGGCGACGGACGGATTGGCGACAAGCCGTATTTTGTGGTCGATACCGGCGGTATTGTGGAGGGCGTGGCCACGGCCACAGCTTCTCTGGATGGCGATCGTAGTGAAATACGCAAGCTTATTTCCATGCAAACACGAGAGGCGCTGACCGAGGGCGACGCCATTATCCTGATCGTTGACGGTCGCGAAGGGCTGCATCCTGTTGACCGTGAACTGGCCACGGATATTCGCCGTCTCGGCAAGCCCGTTTGGCTCGCCGTGAACAAGACGGAAGGTCATACCCCGGAGACCGTGGTGGCTGAGTTTCACGCGCTGGGCCTGGGCGAACCCCATGCCATTTCCTCGGCCCACGGTGAAGGCGTGCCCGAGATGATGGAGCATGTGCTCGCCACATTTCCGGTTTCGGATGAGAACGCAGAAAGCACGGACGATGTTCCGCGTATCGCCATCATTGGAAAACCAAATGTTGGCAAATCAACGTTGGTGAATGCGTTGCTGGGCGAGGAACGCGTGGTGGTGTGTGACCAGCCGGGCACGACGCGTGATAGCATCCATGTTCCGCTTGAGCGTTCCGGGAAGCGCTACATTCTGATCGATACCGCCGGTGTGCGCCGCCGCGCGCGTATTGACGACGCACTGGAAAAATTCTCCGTCATCAAAACCCTGCACGCCATTGATGAGGCCAATGTCGCCATCCTTATTATCGATGCGCACGAGGGGGTGAGCGACCAGGACGCGGGTCTCGCGGGCTATGCCCTGGAGCGCGGACGGGCCATGGTGGTGGCCGTGAACAAATGGGACTTGGTGGATGAGTCTGGCCGGGATTGGGTCAAGCGCGAACTGGAGCGCAAGCTGGCGTTTCTTGACTTTGCCCGGGCGCATTTCATATCGGCCAAGGAGGGGCAGGGGATCGGCAGTCTGTTCCCCTCCGTGGACGAGGCTTACCTCTCGGCCCACAAGACCCTCACCACCCCCAGGCTTAACCGGGTGTTGGAAGACGCGGTGACCGTTAACCCACCCCCCATGGTCCATGGCCGGCGGATACGCCTCAAATATGCCCACCAAGGCGGGAAAAATCCGCCGATCGTGGTGGTGCATGGAAATCAAGCCTCCTCGCTCTCCGAATCCTATCGGCGTTACCTGTCTAATGTCTTTCGTAAGGCATTTCGTCTGGTCGGCACCCCGGTCAGGGTCGAGTGCCGGACGGAGAAAAACCCCTACGAAGGCAGGAAAACAACCCCCCGTCGCAAATCTGGCAAGCCCGGCAAACACCGGTCAACCCGGAAACGCACCTAAAAGCTGCGTGAACTATACTCAGTACTGATTTGAAACCTAATACAAAAATGTCCGTATGCCACTTGGCAAATTCGTGGAGCTGTTTATCAGTTCGTTGATGAGGTGGGGCGCATGAGCGCTTACCACAAAAATGCCTTGCCCGTCGGTTACGAGCTGGCGGAATACACGATCGAATCGGTGCTGGGCCATGGCGGATTCGGCATTACCTATCTGGCGCACGACAAGTCCCTGGGCGCGAAAGTGGCGATCAAGGAATTTCTCCCGCAGGACATCGCCAACCGCGACAACAGAACAGCCATCCTTCCAAATCCCACCCGGGATGCGGTGCGCGATTACCAAACCGGACTCAAAAACTTCGTGAAGGAGGCGCGGGCGCTGGCCCGGTTCAAGCATCCTAATATTGTGCGTGTGTTGCGTTTCCTCGAGGCCAATGGCACGGCGTACATGGTCATGGAATACGAAGAGGGCATGAGTCTCGCCGATCACCTGAAGCATCACGGAAACAAACTCGATGAGCCGGCGCTGATGCGGATATTTCTTCCGGTCCTGAATGGCCTGCAGGCAGTACACCAGGCCGAGATGCTGCATCTGGATATCAAGCCGGAGAATATCTACCTGCGCAAGGACGGTAACCCGATGCTGATCGATTTTGGTTCCGCTCGTCAAGCTGTTTCCAGTTCAGCCATGCAACGGGTGGCGCTGACGCACGGGTATGCCCCCATGGAACAATATCCTGACAAGGGACAGCCTGGCACCTGGACCGACGTGTATGCGATCGCGGCCTCGATGTACCGTTGTATCTGCGGCAAGAAGCCGGACGATTCCCTGGAGCGCTATCAGGCGATTCTAAAATATCAGACCGACCCAATGACGCCGGCCACTAAAATCGTCAAGAAAGGTTTCCAGCAATCTATACTGGAGTGCATCGATTGGGCTTTGCAGGTATACCCCAAAGACAGACCCCAGTCGGCACGTGAGTTTCAGGATGCCTTGCTTGGCAAGAACCGTCCGTCACGGCAGAATATTACCCAGCCGACATCCATCAGCCATCCGCCTTCCAGTGCCTCGTTCCCGAGAACACGGGTGCCGGCGCCGGCTTATTCAACAAGAAAGGACAACAGCTCACTCGCCATTGGGTTCCTGGCAGCAGGATTGATGGTCGCAAGTCTGGTCGTGGTGACTGTGGTGTATTGGGGCGATATCAAAGTTTACTGGCCCGGCGCAAATGATCCCTTCGCGGCATCACCCGCAGCGCGTGCGCCAGCCACGCCTTCGTCGCCGGTACACACAGAACTGTCACCACAGGGCTTGGACAATGCCAAGGCATTGTCCAAGCCCGCCCCGCCAGCGATGCAATACAAGGGCCCACCCGTTTCCATGCCCTCGGTGGCATCGAATACGCTGACAGGGCATCAGGACTGGGTGCAATCGATTGCCATGGCTCCCGACGGTAAATGGTTTGCCTCCGGCAGCACCGACAAGACGATCAAACTGTGGGTGACCGCCACTGGAAAACTGCTTGGTACACTACGGCATGGTTATGCGATCAACGCCATGGGTATTTCTGCTGACGGTATCTGGCTCGCCTCCGCGGGGGACGACGGTACCGTCCGGCTATGGGAGGCGAAGACCGGTGCCCAGCGTGGGGCGTTGAACAGTTATGGCTATGCCTTGTATGCCATGGCCTTTTCGCCGAATGGAAAACTCTTGGCCGCAGGTGGCAAGGATCGCACCGTGTTTATCTGGAACGTAGCTGACGGCAGGCGCTTGCATGCACTCGATGGACACACCAACGATATCTATGCGTTGGCCTTCTCTCCGGACGGAAAATACCTTGCCTCCGCAGGCATGGACAAGACCCTGCGTATCTGGAATGTTGCGAACGGACAGGAGGCGATGAATCTCTCTGGTCACAAGGATAAGGTGTTCGCGCTGGCCTACTCGCCCGATGGCAAGTGGCTTGCCTCGGGTGATGCCGGGCAGGCGATACGTATTTGGGATGCGGCAACCGGTGCCTCTGTGCGCACGTTGACAGAAAATTCTGCGGCTTTGGCGTTGGCCTATTCGCCGGACAGCCGGTGGCTCGCAGCGGGCTACGCGGACAAGACGATACGGTTGTTCGATGCCACGGAAGGCTCAGTTATGCAGACTCTGAGTGGCCACCAAGACTACGTGCAGGCGCTGGCCTTTTCACCGGATGGCACGGTTCTGGTCTCAGGAAGCCGCGACAAGACGGTGCGCCTCTGGCGGGCTAAATAAGATTCGCCCTCGTCCGACGCAATAACGCAGCGTATTGCGTCGGATACGCTAACGCCGAGCTTGATGCGAGGCGGTCGTAGTTCTTTGCAACTTGGCGGCCTCCTGTCCAAGCAGGAGCATGGGATCGACACGGCTGTTGTTGAGGCTGATGGTCCAGTGCAGATGCGGTCCCGTCGCGCGCCCGGTCATGCCGATCTCGCCGATTTTCTCGCCCTGTTTTACGTGGGTTCCGCGCTGCACTGTAATACGGCTCAGGTGGTTGAACATGCTGATAAGACCCTGGCCGTGATCGATGAACACGGTATTGCCGTTAAAAAAATACGCGCCGGTATCGATCACGGTTCCTTCCGCCGGGGCCAATACCGCCGTGCCGGCGGGCGCGGCAATGTCGATGCCGCTGTGAGGCTGGCGCGGTTCGTTGTTGAAAAAACGTTTTAACCCGAACACGCTGCTCAGCCGACCGTAGGCCGGCAGTTTAAACCGCAGCGGCGGCGACTCCAGATCTGTCCACGTGGTGAAGGCGTGTTGCAACGCCTCATGGTCTTTGGTGATACGCCTCTGGTCCTCCTCGCTGGGTTCGACCATATGATTGTCCTTCAGCGTCAGGTGTTGTGATGCATATTCCTTGGGGCTGACCAGAAAGAAATACTCTTGGTTTTTTTCCGGTGTTTCCTTGATCACCACGGCGTGTGGTCCGGGCGTGAGCGTCAGTGGCAGGCCGACGATTGCCTGCCAGTAGCCCGTGTGACGTATGACCATCACACGCTGATCTTCGAAATACGCGACCGGCATGGGCGCAGTGTCCGCGGTCAGCGGAACGATGGCGATGCCACCGGGCACGGTGTTTTCTTGCGGTAATTCCGCCGCCGCGGCTGTGAGGGCAATCAGCGTAAGGCCGATGGCGGCAAGTTTAGTCATCATGTGTCTTCTCCACGAGACAATCGATCCGACCACGGGAGAGTCTGGCCTTGATGCGATCACCCGGTTTGATTAAGCGCGCATCGGTAATCACGGTGCCGGTATCGGCGCGAGTAACAATAGTATAGCCGCGCTCGAGGGTGGCGAGCGGACTCAGGGAATTCAATGATTGAACCGCCTGCTGCGTGCGCATGGCGGCGCGATCCAGTTCGCGCCGTATGCCGGTGGCAAGGCGCTCGAATGCATGACGATACTCAATCTGGAGGGCCTGCAGCCGTGGTCGAGGCGTCTGTTGGTGCAGTCGCCCGCTCACCGCGAGACAATCGGAGCGGGCTTGGCGCAGTCTGGCCGTTTGCGCGAGCGTGAGCCGTTGCGCCAACGCCGTGAGCCGTTGCTGCACGAGCTCAATGCGGTTACGCGGGTGCACCAGACGCGCGCCCAGCCAATCCAGATGCTGGCTGCGATTGCGCAGTCCATCGCGCAGGGTTTTCACCAGGCGCGACTCCGTGCGTACGAATTGTGCAAGCCATTCCTCCTGGTGCGGGCTCAACATCTCGGCCGCCGCCGTGGGCGTCGGCGCGCGCGCGTCCGCGACGAGGTCGGCGATGGTGAAGTCCGTTTCGTGGCCGACGCCGCACACGAGCGGAATCGGGCAGGCGGCGATGGCGCGCGCCACGATTTCTTCATTGAATGACCACAGGTCTTCGAGCGAGCCGCCGCCGCGCGCGAGAATGAGAGCATCGCAATCGTGGCGTTGTCCGGCGAGTTTGATGGCCGCGGCGATCTTTTCCGCCGCGCCTTCCCCTTGCACCGGCACCGGATAGACAAGGATGGGAATTGCCGGGAAGCGGCGCTTGAGGGTGCTCAGGATGTCGTGTAGTACGGCGCCGGAAGGCGAGGTGATGATGCCGATGCGCCGCGGCAGTCGCGGCAGCGGTTTTTTATGTACCGCCTCGAACAATCCTTCCTTCGCGAGGCGTTGTTTGAGCGCCTCGAAGGCGCGCCGCAATGCCCCTTCGCCGGCGTCTTCCAGGTGTTCGACGATTAACTGAAATTCGCCGCGGCCTTCATACAGGCTGACGCGGGCACGTACCAGCACATGCATGCCATCGCGCGGTACCGTGGTGAGCAAGCGTGCCTGGCGGCTGAAGAGGGCGCAACGGATTTGGGCCTGGCTGTCTTTGAGGGAAAAATACACATGGCCGGAGGCCGGGCGCGCCAGGTTGGAGATCTCGCCTTCCACCCAGAGCATGGGAAAGCTGCCCTCGAGCAGCGCTTTGGCTTCGTGGTTCAGACGCGAGATGGTGTAGACATCGCGAAACGAGCTGGCGGCGGGGCGGAATTCTTCCATGCTCAAAACATAGTCTTCTTAACAAGAATAAAAAGCCGGGTCGCCCCGGCTTTTTGCGTTGGACTGTTGCCGTGTTTATTTGAAACGGGCGACGGGGTTGGCGTTGTCCCGGGCCTGTTGCTGGGCCAGTTGCGCCTCTTTGGTTGCTATATTGACGAGCTTTATCGCCTTGGCCATTTCGGCATCGGCCTTGGCACTATCGCCGTTGTTGCGGGCGGCGTCTGCCTCGATCTTGGCCTCTTTGGATTCCTTCAGGAATTTCTCCGTGTTATTCCAGAGGAAGCCGGTTTTTTCTGCGATCTTGATCTCGTTTTCCGCCTGGGCCACCAGCTGGCTGTAATCGACCTCCTGGGACGGCCCGGTTCCGGTCCACCAACTACAACTGGCCATGATCAGGGTAAACGCGCACATCGTAAGAGCAGTTTTCATCTATCTTCTCCTGAAAATATCCAGATCAAGTGTGGTCTTGTCTCAAGGTAAAGCACAATTTTTTTCGCGTCAACCTGAAGTTGTTTCGCCCTGGTAAAAAACCTGCCCAGCGCGAGGAATAACTGGCTGGGGCTACACGTCGCAGTTTACGGCAGGCCGGCTCTTCCGTATAATGCAGCATGCGTATAGTCCAAGAAGCCCTTACCTTTGACGATGTCCTGCTGCTCCCCGCGCACTCGGCCGTCCTGCCCAAGGACGTCGATCTCAAAACCTCTCTCACGCGCTCCATCAGTCTCAACATCCCCCTGCTGTCGGCCGCCATGGATACGGTAACGGAGGCCCGCGCCGCCATCTGTCTGGCCCAGGAAGGGGGATTGGGCGTGATTCACAAGAATCTCACCTCGGAGAGTCAGGCGGAGGAAGTGCGCCGCGTGAAGAAGTTCGAAAGCGGTATAATCAGTAACCCCATCACGGTTTCGCCCGACACCACGATTCGCAAGGTGCTGGAACTCACCCGCGCCCATCATATCTCCGGCGTGCCTGTCACGCAGGGTGGAAAACTGGTCGGCATCGTGACCAGCCGCGACTTGCGGTTCGAGACGCGCTACGACGAACCGGTGTCACGCATCATGACATCGCAGGAGAAACTGGTAACGGTCAAGGAAGGCGCCGCGCGCGATGAAATCCTCAAACTGTTGCACGCGCATCGCATTGAAAAAATTCTGGTGGTGGACGACAAGTTTGGCCTGAAGGGCCTGATCACGGTTAAGGATATTCAGAAGTCTTCCGAATTCCCGCGTTCCGCCAAAGACCCGAAGGGCCGGCTGCGTGCCGGTGCGGCCGTGGGTGTCGGACAGGGCACCGAAGAGCGTGTCGAACGTCTGGTCGAAGTCGAGGTAGACGTGATCGTGGTGGATACGGCGCACGGCCATTCGCAGGGTGTGCTTGACCGTGTACGCTGGATCAAAAAACATTATCCCGATATGCAGGTCATTGGCGGCAACATTGCCACGGCCGAGGCGGCCAAGGCGTTGCGCGATGCTGGTGCAGACGGTGTGAAGGTCGGTATCGGTCCCGGTTCGATCTGCACCACGCGCATGGTCGCGGGCGTGGGTGTGCCGCAGCTCACGGCAATTTCCAATGTGGTCGAGGCGCTGAAGGGCACAGGCATTCCGGTGATCGCCGATGGCGGCATTCGCTACTCCGGCGACATCGCCAAGGCCATCGCCGCTGGTGCCAACACCATCATGATCGGCAGTCTGCTTGCTGGCACCGACGAATCGCCGGGACAGGTGGAAATCTATCAGGGGCGTTCTTACAAGTCTTATCGTGGCATGGGTTCGCTCGGTGCCATGGGCGAAGGATCGAGCGACCGTTATTTCCAGGAACATGCCAAGGGCGACAAGCTGGTGCCGGAAGGGGTCGAGGGCCGCGTGCCCTATAAGGGACCGATGACGAACATCATCCACCAGCTCATGGGCGGTTTGCGTTCCAGCATGGGCTATACCGGTAGCCCCGATATCGATACGTTGCGCACCAAGAGCCAGTTTGTGCGCATCACCAGCGCCGGTATCCGGGAATCGCACGTGCACGACGTGATGGTGACCAAGGAAGCGCCGAATTATCAGCGGGAGTAATCGTTCACGGCAAAAGGACTGATATCTTTTAAATAACGGCGCATTGCGCCGTTTTGTTTCTCCCGGACAACAAGCAGAGTATTGGCCAATGACCGATCCGCATTCACAGAAAATTCTTATTCTCGATTTCGGCTCGCAATACACCCAGCTGATCGCGCGCCGCGTGCGTGAGGCGGGGGTCTATTGCGAACTGTATTCCTGGGATGTGCCAGTCGGGGAAATCAGGAAATTTGCCCCACGCGGCATCATTCTCTCCGGCGGTCCGGAGTCGGTGACGCTTGCCGCCGCCCCACGTGCGCCGCAGGAAATTTTCGATATGAAAGTCCCCATCCTCGGGATCTGTTATGGCCAGCAGACCATGGCGGCGCAGCTGGGTGGGGAAGTGCAAGGCTCGGACCAGCGCGAATTCGGTTACGCGCGTGTGCGTATGCATGGGCATTCACGCCTGTTCCGCGATATTCGCGACGAACGCATGGACGATGGCAGCGAGTGGTTGCACGTATGGATGAGTCATGGCGATCGTGTCACCAGGCTGCCGCCGGGGTTCAATGTGATTGCCGAAACTGCCGCTGCGCCATTCGCCGGCATCGCCGACGAGGCGCGTGGGTATTACGGCATTCAGTTCCACCCAGAGGTGACGCATACCACCCAGGGCCGCGCCATTTTGCAGCGGTTCGTGCATGAAATCTGCGGCTGTGCCTCGTTGTGGACCCCCAGCAACATTATTGAAAGCATGATTCAATCGGTGCGCACGCAGGTGGGGCAGGACGAGGTCATGCTCGGGCTTTCCGGTGGCGTGGATTCGTCGGTGGTCGCCGCGTTGCTCGCGCGCGCTATTGGCAAGCAGCTTACCTGTATTTTCGTGGACAATGGCCTGTTGCGTCTGAATGAGGGCGATCAGGTGATGGATACCTTTGCCCGGCACATGGGCGTGAAGGTGATCCGGGTGGATGCCGAAGAACGTTTCCTCTCCGCGCTCAAGGGTGTGGCGGACCCGGAACAGAAACGCAAGATCATCGGGCGCGCCTTCATCGAGGTGTTCGAGGCGGAGGCGGCGAAGATTAAGGATGCCAAGTGGCTTGCGCAAGGCACAATCTACCCGGATGTCATCGAATCCGCCGCCTCCAAAACCCAGAAGGCGCATGTCATCAAGTCACATCACAACGTCGGCGGGCTTCCCGAGCACATGAAGCTGAAGTTGCTCGAGCCATTGCGTGAGCTCTTCAAGGACGAGGTGCGTCGTATTGGCGAAGAACTCGGGTTGCCGCACCAGATGGTCCACCGTCATCCGTTCCCCGGCCCGGGCCTGGGCGTGCGGATCCTGGGCGAGGTCAAGAAGGAATATGCGGAAATATTGCGCAAGGCCGATGCTATCTACCTTGAAGAGTTATACCGCCATGATCTCTACGAAAAGATCAGCCAGGCGTTTGTGGTATTTTTGCCTGTAAGATCCGTGGCCGTCTTAGGTGACGCACGCGCCTATGATTATGTCGTGGCGTTGCGCGCTGTCGAGACCGTGGATTTTATGACCGCCAACTGGGCGCGCATCCCCTATGATGTGCTTGGTATCATTTCCAACCGCATCATCAATGAAGTGCGCGGCATTTCGCGCGTGGTCTACGACATCTCCGGCAAGCCACCGGCGACCATCGAGTGGGAGTGACACCACCTACGGCGCGGGATCAGGAATTCATGCGCCGCGCCATCGAGCTTGCATATCAGGCGGAAGCGATGGGCGAGGTGCCTATCGGTGCCGTGGTGGTATCAAATGACACCATCGTTGGTGAGGGCTGGAATCAGCCAATTGTATCTCGCGATCCCACGGCCCATGCCGAGATCATCGCACTGCGTGCTGCCGCTGCGCACCTTCGCAATTACCGTCTTCCTGGAACCACGTTGTATGTCACGCTGGAGCCCTGTTCCATGTGCGCCGGCGCCATTGTGCACGCGCGGATCGGGAGGGTGGTATTTGGCGCGGCCGATCCCAAGGCCGGCGCCGGTGGTTCCGTTGTCAACCTGCTCAACTTCGATCGTCTGAATCATCGCGCCGAAGTTACCGGGGGCGTGCTCGGCGATGAATGTGCAGCGCAACTTAAGGCCTTCTTTCAGGCAAAACGCTGATCGTTCTTTTTTATTAACGGGCTAGATCGCTGGTGCCTTGAGGTTGAGCGCCTCGGGTTTGTTTCTGGTCCGCTCTTCCTCGTCGATTTTTACCAGCACGTCGTAATAGGCGCGAATGCTGTTGACGAAAAGAACCGGCTCCAGACCGCGGGCGTAGCCGTATTTTGTTTTGTTGTACCAGGCTTCATTGGCCAGCAGCGGCAGACTTTCCTTGACGTCGTTCCATACTGAATGAACCTCAAGCCCAAGGACGCGTCCTACGGGGCTTCCTTTGACGCGCAGGTAACCGATCAGTCTTCCGGCTTCGGCAAGTCGGCGGCGCGCACCGCGCGCAGCACTTCCCGAAAGACATCATCGAACGGCGGAAGATGGCTCATCTGGTGCGCGAGACGAGCGGCCCAGAGGCGCCGCAGACGATTTTCCTTGGCGGCGATCGCCTGCTCCATGCCCGCAACAGTGCACTGGCGCAATGCCAACTTGGCATCGAGTTCGGCGCGCATTTCCGCAATGCGCAAGTCGGTGGAGCCGAACAGATACCAGAGGTCATACAAGTCGCGCGGCTCGTTACGCGCCCGGTTGCTCAAGGCCAGTAGTTTTTCAACAACGATTTCCTCGATGGCGTAGACCTTCACGGTCGGTCCTTCGGGCAAGTCGTCAAAGCTGTCGTAGGTGCGCTGAATCGGGCGGTTTTGCAGCGGGAAGCACAGGACTTCATTGATCGTGATGTCAACCTTCACGTCGTTCGGGGTCGGCAGCGGCCCTTGATAGCGCAAATAGAAAGTGTGGCTGTTCAGGTGACCGTGGCGGTCTTCGCGGTCGAAAGCGATTCGCAGACCGCAAGCGGTCTCAACCGCCGCAAAGATTTCGTCCAAGCCAGCAAGGATGTCTTCAAGGGTGATCGGGCGGGTTAACGTGAAATCCAGGTCTTCCGAAAACCGGTAGTCTTCAAACCAGCAACGCCGCAGGGCCGTACCACCCTTGAAGGCAAGCACATCGCGTAACGGATGACCGGCCAGACCAGTCAGGAACCAGGCCAGCACGTAATCGCGTTCGATGACGGCTTCGGGGATACGCCGCCCGCCAGCGGTCACCAGCTTGTTCGAGATCAGGGAAATATTGCGTTGAGGGATCATCAGCCAAGCCTCACGGCATCCAGTTCTTCGGGAGTCACGTTGAGCTGGAGCCGCCAACGCGAGACGAAGGCGCCCTCGGCGGGGAACAGTGGATCGAGGCGTTGGTAAGTCGCCGTCAGCATGCTGCGCAACGGTTCCAGCACCGAAGCATCGGCCAGGCCATAGTATTCCAGCAGGTATCCGAGGCGACGCACGACGGCGCCGACGCCGAGGCGTCGTGCGTAGTCCACCAGTCGTTCGACTTTCAGCACAGTCCGCTTCATCCACAAGCCCTTGGCGACTTCGGTGATGCCACCGGCAAATGCCGGGTGTCGGAGACCATCGATGATCGTGCGCTCCATGTCGCTGATCATCACGAAGCGCTCCTTGTCGATCCAGTGTTTCACTACCCCGAATTCTTGTTCTGTGGTGATGTGTACAAACCGAAAGTCGTAGCCGCCCACCGTTTGCGGACGAACACGCCGCGTACACGACACATAGATGGTGAATGTCGGCTGCGTCACCATGCGATGCAACTCAAGTGCGGTGCCGTGCGACAGGAAGTAGGGCGCCGCACCGGCGAGTTCACGCGCGATCAAGTACGGGTTGTCGATGTACTCAGTGACCCGGCCGAGTTCGAATGGCACGAGGTTGTACAGGCCAGGCTTCAGTCGCGTGACCAATCCTCGCTGCTGGGCCTTGTGCACGAGATTGCGAGCCGATGCTGACGACAGGCCGGTGATCGATTTCACATCCGCCAAGGTGAACGTAGACCGGCGCAGTTCATTCAGGTCAGTGAAGAGCTGCGCTGCGCGTGGGCCTAGCGTCTTGGTTTGTAAATGATATTTTGCGATCAATATGTACCTTTAAAAGAAATGTATTGCTCGTTAAATATAACATTAATGATACTTATAGGCAAGTTCGTCCCATTCTAGGATACAAATTGATCGTAAAATATAACAATTAAAACTTAAAGGCAAAAATCGCCATAGGCTGCGCCAAAAAGGGAGTGCTTGGCGCCTTGGAGTAGTCCTCAATCGAACGCTGCGAGCCATTATGGAAGGTGCGAAGCACCGAGTAGTACGAGGGAGCCGCGGGGCGGCCGAGGCCGGGCGAGCAGAGCGAGACCCGGGAACATTGCGCTGAGACCGAGTACGCCAGGGAGACTGGGAAGTCACGTGGCGGATTATCGAGGGCTGGCGCACGCTTATACTTCATTGCTTCAACGGCAAGCGGCGCGCGCAGGCCCAAAGGGCTGGAGGCGTCAGAGATCAAAGCCGCACGGCCGTGATTCAGCACGAGGTGTGGGGCAACGCCCACGAGCCCGACGGCGGAACGCCGGGACGCCCGGAACTAGCAGACAAGATTCACCGCACAGTAAATATTGCCATCCCATAGAATATTCGCTAGTACTGTATTATTCACTGTGCAGTAAATAATCCACAATCCATGATGCTTGAGTCGCACACGACCGAACGACAGCTGATAGAGCAGTTCCTCGACACTCTTCGGGCGCTGCCGGACGTGCATGCCGAACTGGACCACCAGGAGCCCGCTGGGTTGGCCGGTGACCGCGGGCATGATGCCCAGTCGACCTGCAGGTCGCCGGCAAATCTTTCATCTTACTGATCGAGAGGTGCTATCGATCGTCTGAATCATCGCGCCGAAGTTACCGGGGGCGTGCTCGGCGATGAATGTGCAGCGCAACTTAAGGCCTTCTTTCAGGCAAAACGCTGATCGTTCTTTTTTATTAACGGGCTAGATCGCTGGTGCCTTGAGGTTGAGCGCCTCGGGTTTGTTTCTGGTCCGCTCTTCCTCGTCGATTTTTACCAGCACGTCGTAATAGGCGCGAATGCTGTTGACGAAAAGAACCGGCTCCAGACCGCGGGCGTAGCCGTATTTTGTTTTGTTGTACCAGGCTTCATTGGCCAGCAGCGGCAGACTTTCCTTGACGTCGTTCCATTTGTTCGGGTCGAGCTTGCGTTTCTGGGTGATGATGCGCGCATCTTCGAGATGATAGAGGCCGATGTTGTAGGCCGCGAGCGCCATCCAGACACGATCCGGTCCGGTGACGCCGGGAGGCATGCGCTCGATCAGGTCATGGATGTACCGCGCGCCACCGTCGATGCTTTGCGCCGGGTCGAGACGATCGGCAATTCCCAGTTGGTCAGCGGTTTCTTCCGTCAGCATCATTATCCCGCGAACCCCGGTGGGCGAAATCGCTTTCGGATCCCAATAGGATTCCTGGTAGCCAATGGCCGCGAGCAGCCTCCAGTCAATGTCATGTTGCTCGCCAGCTTTCTCAAACAGCAGCTGGTGTTGTGGTAAACGATTGCGGATTCGGAGCTTGTATACGGTGAGGTTGACGAAGTTCGACCGGCCTGCCGGGCCGTAATAGCGGTCAATCAGGCGTGCGAGTTCGCCTGAGGCGCGCGTCTTGTTCAGGAATTTTTCAGCGGCATTGGAAAGACTGTCATCGTTGCCCAAGGGAAACGCCCAAGCCAGCGATTCCGGTTTCTGGATGTCGAAGGCGGTTTGCAAGTCGGGATAGTATTGCCGGCTCAACGCCACAATATTGGAATCCGCGACGGTGATCTCCAACAAACCCTGCCAGACCGTCAGCAGCAAATCTTCAGCTTCCTTATCCGTGCTGGTCCACTTTAGGTCAGGGTACTGTTGTTTTAGCTCATTCAGTTGTTCGGCATAGCTGGTGCCGGCCTGGACCTCGATCTGCCGGCCGATGAGATCTTGGACATTGGCCGGACGTGTTGTGCCGAGGCGATATACCACTTGCTGGCGAATCTCCTGGTAGGGCGGGCTGAATTTGACGTAGCGCCGCCGTGAATCCGTAATCGTGATTCCGGCGGCCGCCATGTCGGCGTCACCCTTGATCAGTCCGGGGATGATATCGGAGAACTTCTCTGCCACCACGAACCTGGCCTTTACCCCCAGGAAATCGGCAAAGCCATTGACCAGATCGAACTCCAGACCAGCAAGACCTTCCGGCGACTCATAGTAAGTTGTCGGGCTGGAGCGGGTGAGTACCACCAGTTCGCCGGAGGACTTAACCGCCTGTAGCTTGTTATTTTCAAACAGGGAACAGGACAGCAGGAGCGGGAGTAACAGCAGAATGGCGAGCCTGCACCGACATTTCGGTCGTGCGGCATGAAACAATCTTGTTTGCGTGGCGGTCGGCATGCTAACCATAGGGTAAAGTTAGTGCAGGAGATGGTAGATGTCACGCACGTTACACATGGCCGAAACAGGCATGTGGCTGGTATAATCAGGGTTGTGCTGGAGAGGTACCGAAGCGGTCACAACGGCGCTGACTCGAAATCAGATGGGCGGAAACGCCACGGGGGTTCGAATCCCTCCCTCTCCGCCACTTTGCTCTTGGCCGGGTTCCCAGCTACTTAGTATACAATGTTCTTCAAATAAGAAAGCCGGACCACTTCCAGTATGGACAAAGATGTCCTCAAAAAACTTGTCCCCATCAACTCACTAACTTCCGAGAACTTTCAGGAATTGGTGGACAAAACTCGCCTCGAGAACTTGCCGGTAGGTAGCCAGTTGTTCAAACAGGGTGACCACGATAACCAGTCCGTCTACCTGCTTTCCGGCGAAGTAATTCTCTCAACCAGCAACAGTGACATGAGCCGTACAATTTCTGCTGGCACCGATGATGCGCGCTATGCGCTCGCACAACTCAAGCCGCGGCAGTATACCGGTGTCGCCAAGACCCCGGTTACCATCGCGCGGCTGGATAGCGCGATGCTGGATCGTCTTTTGACCATGGATCAAACTGCAGCCGCCGGTTACGAGGTCACCGAATTCGATGGGAGCGCCGACGCCGAATGGATGATGAGCATGTTGCGTGCCGAGGCATTTCAGAAATTACCCGCATCCAACTTTAACGCGCTGTTCTCGCGCATGGAGGCCGTGGAGGCCAATGCCGGACAGGTGATTATCCGACAGGGCGATCCGGGTGACTATTACTATCTTATCAAGAGCGGGAAGGTGAGTGTTTCACGCAAGGCCGATAATACCGGCAAGGTCTCTATCCTGGGCCAGCTGGGTGATGGCGACAGTTTTGGCGAGGAGGCGCTTTTGTCTGGCGCACCGCGCAATGCCACGGTGGTGATGATCAGCAATGGCGTGTTGATGCGTCTGGCGAAGAAAGATTTTGATGAGCTCCTGAAGGAGCCGATGGTGAAATGGGTAACCATGGAAGAGGCCAAGGCCATGGCACAGGCCGGCGCTGGATTGCTGGACGTTCGGCTGGAGGATGAACACCGCAATGGTTCGATCAAGGGGAGTGTAAACCTGCCGCTTTATCTCCTCCGGGTCAAGGTTTCCAGCCTCGATCCCAAGCGCAACTACATTATCTTCTGCCAGACAGGTAGCCGCAGCTGCGCGGCCGCTTTCTTACTGAGTCAGCGTGGCTATGACGTGCATGTGTTGCGTGGCGGCCTGACCGGACTGGCCCGCGCCGCCTGACCCCTGTTTTTTCCGCTTTGTGTCGGGTTTCCGCTTGTCGCGGTGCAAAGCCGTTCCGATGGTGACAACATCGCCACGGGTACGTTGCGGAGGGGTGACGAGTAGTTTAACCTTGCCGCCCCACGTGGCATACAAATGCCAAAATTCTCCCGGAGAGGTGTCCGAGCGGTTTAAGGAGCACGCCTGGAAAGTGTGTGTACGTCAAAAGCGTACCGAGGGTTCGAATCCCTCCCTCTCCGCCAGTCAGTCAGTAGCTAGCGGCCCTTTCTCCACCAACTGGAGAAGGGGCTGCTTATTCCCGCCGTGTTACGTTATTACTCACCTGAGCATGTCCGATATCGGACCACTATTCATGAAGAAACGTATCGCAATCGAAGTTGTGTTAATGGCTGGCCTGTTTGCGTTTGCCGGAGTGCCAGCTGTGGCGGACACGGACATGGCGCGGATGCCGGGCATGACCCCCGGAGCCAACGATACGCATGATCGAGGATCGTTCGCCTTCGGCCAGCCCGGCGATCCCAAGAAGGTGGACCGCACGATACGGATCAAGGCCCTCGACACCATGCGCTACAACAAAGGGGAACTCACCGTGCGCGTGGGCGAAACCGTGCGCTTTATCGTCACGAACACGGGCAAGGTCCGGCATGAATTCGTGATCGGTGACATCGCGGAGCAGCGCGAGCACGCGAAGGAAATGGCGGAAATGCCCGGTATGGTCATGCCCGATGAGGCCAACGGTATCGGTCTCGCGCCCGGCGAAACCAAGAACATCGTGTGGCAGTTCGCCGGGCCCGGGACAGTCGAACTCGCGTGTCACGTGCCTGGCCACTACGAAGCCGGCATGGTCAGCCGCGTCATTGTCGAGAAATAATAGCGTTACATTCGAGAAGGCTATGCGGGAACTGATGGAGCACCTGGAGAAGGCAGCGACGAAACAACTGCCGAAATAAATAGTGGAAGTACCTTCATGATTGATCGATGATCCGTGAATGATGCCGACAGGGAATAAATTTGTCGCTGGATTACGGCGGCTGGCTGCCTGGGCAGTAATGGCGATTGTGCTGCATTCCTTCTGGGAGCTGGCACAACTTCCTCTGTATGACCTGTCGAATGATCCCGATCGGGCCCGAATCGTGGCTTATCTCCTCCACTGCGTTTTGGGCGATGTGTTGATTGCCACGGTACTGTTTGTTCTAACCTCGATGGTCCTGAGGAGCCTTGATTGGCCGTTGGCTAACCCGTGGCGTGGCGGCTCTCTGGTTATCAGCTTGGGACTTGCCTACACCGCATTCAGCGAATGGTACAACGTGTATGAGACCAAGGCGTGGTCCTATGCGCCCCCCATGCCGCTTATCGGCGGGATCGGTCTTACGCCCATGCTGCAATGGATCGTGGTACCAGCGTTGATGATTATGACCATTCGGCGTATGCGCTAAGGGTCGATGGGTTAAGTGTCACGCGCCAAGATGGAGCGCGTTATCACAAAAATAACCTCACGTGGCGTAAATATCTTATGTCGGCCCCGTAAACGCTGGCGAACAGTGATTTTGACCTGCATCAAAGTTTGTTGTTCAATTTGTGCTTAGCTTGCACCATGGATTTTGTATCGAAGTCGACCGTGTGTCTGAACAGTGGCTATCCATGGAGGAGTTCGCGATGTCGCCAAGCCTGATGCGAATAGGCGCTGCGAGACGGAGGATGTCCATCACCTCCCGGCTGCTGGTGGCGTGGTTATCGCTGTCCCTGTTTCTGACTCTGACCCCCTGCTGCGAAGTCATTGCTGACGCCGTTGCGCTGCCCACAACCCATACGGTACTCGATCACGAGCATGACGGACCAGATGGTGTACTGCACTCACCGGGGCCGAACCACTTTCATGATCCATGCCCTAAATGGCTGGATCATGCCGACTACACAGTGAGCTCACAGCAGCTTGCCGTAGCATCGGAATCTACCTCGCACCAATACGCTCCCATTGCACCCCTGTTGTTGCCGATGCCCCACGTCGGGGCTGTGGTGGCGGCACGACTTTCGTATCATCCGCCGCCGGTCCCGGCGCTACCCCTGTACCTTCGCATCGAGCACCTGCTGCTCTAGATACCTTAATTAATTCCCCTGTCCCGCGTCGCGGGGGTATTCCCGTGTGACCGGCCGTCCGAATCTAAGCGCTGATACCTAAAAATACAGAGGATCTGTTTCACCAAACAGGAGGTGTGCCATGAGGTATGCATCAATTGTAATGCCATTGATTGCGGCGGCGATGTTAAGCGTGTTTTGCTTCGCCGCCGAGCAGAAACCCCCGTCGATGCCGCCGGTCTTTTCCACCGGAACGGACATGGAAGAGACGCTGCTCAAATATCCGCTCGGTGTCATCACCAAAGAGGCAGCCTTCTCGCACCATGGCCAGGCCACCAGAAAGATTATGCTGCCGAACGGCGACGAAGGCTGGGTCTACCGCGTGGGCGAGGGATCCGGCCTGCGTACGTATACGTTGGAGTTCAATGACAAAGGGGTTGTCACCGACGTGCTTTACAACGAAAAGGGCCGGCACAACGGGCTGACTGCACTCCAGTTACAGGCCCAGGCGGCGAAAATGCTTGGACCGGATACGGAAGTGCAACCATTCAAAAAGCATCCACCGGAGGAATATCACTATCAGAAATAACATCAGGATATAAACCTCTCAAATATGGAGTAGCTTAATTTTTCTCAACTAAGGAGCTGACCATGAAGAATCTGTCATTCGTTGTTGCGTTGACCGTGCCATTACTGGTGGCTTCAGCCGCCTCGGCGGTCGACGAGCACCATCCCGATCAGACACCAGCCGTCGCCGTGGTGCCAGCCGCGCCTAAGGACACGGAGAAGGCCGTGCAGCAGATGGGCGAAAACGTCAACAAGTTGCGCGCCCAGTTGGACAAAATCCAGAAAGCCAAGGACCCGGCCGAGCGCCAGAAGCTTGTACAGGAACACATGCAGACGCTACGTGCCAGTATGACCACGGCCGCTGCGGCGATGGGCGGCATGCCCGGACCCGGCGGGATGATGGGCGCGGGCATGATGGACTGTCCCATGATGGGATCGATGGGCAGCATGATGGGTGCAGGCATGATGGGCGAGCAGATGACGCAGCGCATGCAGCAGATGGAGAAACGCATGGACATGATGCAGATGATGCTTGAACAAATGCGCAAACCATAGGCCGGGATACGCTCGGCCGGCAGTGTGAAAAGGAGGTTTTATGGAAAAGCTTGATCCATGGGTGATGGGGGCGGCGCTCACCATCACCTTTGTCGCGGTCTACACGCTTTGCGCCGCGGCGTTCGCGATCGCGCCGACCGCGACGATCGATTTTTTCAACGCCTGGTTTCACGGCCTAAACCTGGCCGGACTGGAAGTCGGCGCCAAGCCGTTTACATTCGGCGTATTCCTTTACGGGGTGGTGGGTATTGCCGTGGTGGCGTTCATCTGCGGCGCGGTGTTTGCGGCAAGCTACAACCTGCTGCGGCGCTGGTGTGCCGCACGGTGTGTCTAGCCAGAAAGGGCAAGAATGACAACCGATATCGACAGTCATGTCCAAGCCGGACCAGGACCTGACCAGGACAGCGGAGTTGAGCGATGCCGCGGGTAAATCGCATGCGCCCATCGGATGGGAGGGCGACCCGCCGGGCAGTCATCACCGGAGGGGGTCTGTTGCACTTTAAGCCGCTCATAGGCAAGCCGCATCGGTGCGGCTGTGTATCCAGGGCATAGGCGGGGTAGCAGTGCGCGTCTTTCGCTGGCGGCTTGAGTAGCCCCGGTCACTATCTGAGGAGCGACGATGGAAACTGATCCGGTATGCGGCATGTCCGTAGATGAAAAATCGGCTGCCGGGCAGCATACGCATCAGGGAACGAAGTATTATTTCTGTTCCCTGGAGTGCCTGAACAAATTCAAAGCTAATCCGGTGGCATATGTGCATGCCACAACCGGGACTGTCGCCATGAAAACGGCCGCGGGCCAGAATCATATACATGCGCCGAGGGTGGCGGCTGCGGCGCCACCCAAGACAAAATCCGCCAAAGAGCTCTCCAAGGATCCGGTTTGTGGCATGGCGGTGGATGAAATGAAGGCAGCAGGTAAGTTCGTCTATCAGGACATGACCTACTATTTCTGTTCGCCACGTTGTCATGCTAAGTTCTCCTCCGATCCGGATAAGTACATCACTGGCAGCAAGGTGAGGCCTGCGGCCACGTCGTCCGGGAGTGGTGGCGCGATCTATACCTGCCCCATGCATCCGGAAGTGCGTCAGCAAGGCCCGGGTGCCTGCCCGAAGTGCGGCATGGCGCTGGAGCCGGCCGGGGCACCGGTTACCCCCCGCAAAACGAAATATGTTTGTCCGATGCACCCGGAAGTGGTGCAGGACCACCCCGGGACTTGTCCGAAGTGCGGCATGGCGCTGGAGCCACGCACCCTCGCAACGGAGGAGGACACCCGCGAACTGGATGACATGAGTCGCCGTTTCTGGTTGTGCACGGCACTTGCCATCCCGGTTTTTCTGAGCGCGACGGCGGCCGAGTTCTGGCCGGACTCCGTCGTTGCGATTATTTCTCCACGTAACCGGCAATGGATGGAAATGCTACTGGCCACACCGGCGGTGCTATGGGGTGGCTGGCCGTTTTTCGTGCGCGGCTGGCGATCGGTGGTCACCTGGAACCTCAACATGTTTACCCTCATCGGCATGGGTGTTGCGGTCGCCTGGGGCTACAGCATGGTCGCGGTGTTAGTGCCCGGCGTTTTTCCGAAGTCGGTCTACAACGCTATGGGTGTCGTCCCCGTCTATTTCGAGGCGGCTGCCGTCATCACCGCCCTGGTGCTGCTGGGGCAGGTGCTGGAACTGCGCGCGCGCAGCCGTACTAATGCTGCCATCAAGCTGCTGCTTGGGTTGGCGCCGAATACCGCCCGTATCGTTCGCGACGATGGTGCTGAAGAGGATATCCCGCTGGAACGGGTGCAACCCGGCGATACCTTGCGGGTGCGTCCCGGCGAAAAGGTACCGGTGGATGGTGCCGTGGTTGGCGGCGAAAGCCACGTCGATGAATCGATGGTTACCGGCGAACCCATCCCGGTTGCGAAATTCGCCGGCGATCGGCTCATCGGCGCGACAGTCAACGGTACCGGCAGCCTGCTCATGAAGGCCGAGAAAGTCGGTGCGGATACCCTGCTGGCGCAGATCGTCAACATGGTCGCCGCGGCCCAGCGCTCGCGCGCACCTATTCAGAAACTGGTGGATATCGTGTCGGGCTATTTTGTCCCGGCGGTGGTCCTCTGCGCGATCATTACACTGACCGCGTGGGGCGCCTGGGGCCCGGAACCGCGTCTGGCGCATGCCGTGATCAATGCGGTGGCGGTGCTGATCATTGCCTGCCCTTGCGCTTTGGGCCTCGCCACGCCCATGTCCATCATGGTGGGTACCGGTAAAGGCGCAATGATCGGCGTGTTGTTCAAGAATGCCGAAGCGTTGGAAGTCCTGCGCAAGGTGGATACCCTGGTCATCGACAAGACCGGCACCTTGACGGAAGGGAAACCGAAACTGGTGTCGATCGTTCCCGCCAGCGGTTTCCAGGAACATGACACGCTGCGCTGGGCTGCGAGCCTGGAGAGAGGCAGCGAACATCCCCTGGCCGAGGCCATCGTGCGCGGCGCCGAGGAGCGCAAAGTGAACCTCGTCAAAGTGGACGACTTTCAATCCGTGACCGGAAAGGGTGTCACCGGCAAGGTGGAGGGCCGCCAGGTGGCCTTGGGCAATGCCAAGCTGTTGGAGAGTCTTGGTATCGATGCCGGTGATCTGCCGCGACAGGCGGACGGTCTGCGCGGCGACGGCCAGACCGTCATGTTTCTCGCCATTGACGGCAAGGCAGCCGGTTTGATCGGCGTGGCTGACCCGATCAAGGAGACCACGCCCGAAGCGATTCACGCCCTGCATGCCGAGGGCATCCGCATCGTCATGCTGACCGGTGACAGCCGCAAGACGGCCGAGGCGGTGGCCGGCAAACTGGATATCGATCAGGTTCAGGCCGAGGTGCTGCCGGAACAGAAGGTCGAGGTCGTCAAGCAACTTCAGGCTGAGGGCCGGATCGTAGCCATGGCGGGCGATGGCATCAACGATGCACCGGCGCTGGCGCAAGCCCAGGTTGGCATTGCCATGGGGACCGGCACCGACGTGGCCATGGAGAGTGCCGGTGTAACTCTGGTCAAGGGTGACCTGCGTGGCATTGTGCGCGCGCGGCGTCTAAGTCGTGCCACCATGCGCAACATCCGGCAGAACCTGTTTTTTGCCTTCGTTTATAACGCACTCGGTGTGCCCATCGCAGCCGGCGTGCTCTACCCATTCTTCGGCCTGTTGCTCTCACCCATGATCGCCGCTGCAGCCATGAGCTTCAGTTCAGTGTCGGTGGTCAGCAACGCCCTGCGTTTGCGGCGAATGCGACTTTGAATGGCGGTGCGGAATAACCTGGGTGAACCACTTTATGATGAAGAATGCAGATTAAGCTCGCCGAGACGCCTGCCGGGTGATCTGTCGATTTTTACTGAGGAGGATTTTATGCAAGCCTCGCATGATAAACGCAACGGGCGGCTGAGCCTGGCGTTCGCTGGCTTTTTCGCGATCGCCGGTTTTTTTCTCCTGACCGAGCATCGGGCGCATGTCCTCGGCGCATTGCCGTTCGTGCTGCTGGCCCTGTGCCCGCTGCTGCATTTCTTCGGGCATGGCGGGCACGACCATGAACAGGGCAAAGGAGGCAAGCCATGAATCCATCCACTCCGGGATCCGCCTACGGCCTGTGGTCGCTGGTGATTCTGAACTCGCTGGTGTTCATCATCTTCGCCTTCAGCTTCACCAAGCCGAAGACCAAGCGCGACTGGCGCTCCTTCGGCGCTTTTTCGGCGTTCATCGTGGCGCTGTTTACCGAAATGTACGGTTTTCCGCTCACGATTTATCTGCTGTCGGGCTGGCTGGTGAGCCGCTATCCCGGCGTGGATTGGTCTTCGCACAATGCCGGGCATCTGCTTGAGATGTTGTTCGGTTGGCGTGCCAACCCGCATTTCGGACCGTTTCATGTGTTGAGTATGATCTTCATCGGCGGCGGCTTCTTGCTGCTCGCCTCGGCGTGGAAGGTGCTGTACTCGGCACAGAAAAATCACACGCTGGCGACGGCCGGTCCATACGGGCACGTCCGCCATCCGCAGTACGTGGGCTTCGTGCTCATCATGTTCGGGTTCCTGCTGCAGTGGCCCACACTGCTCACACTCATTCTGTTTCCGATTCTGATCTACATGTACGTGCGCCTGGCGCGGCGCGAGGAGCAGGAAGTCGAACGCGAGCTCGGCGAGGCGTATGCGCGCTATCGCGCGCGCACGCCGGCTTTCATTCCGCGCTTCGGCATGAAGCGCGCGCTGCCGTGAGCAGGCGGTGCAACGATTTCGGAGTCGGTTGATCCGAAGAAGGAGCGTCCCATCACGGGACACCATGACAATCGGGGATCAATCCCCGCGACAAAGGAGCAAAACGATGAAACAGTCAACGTGTAACAGATTGGGAGTGGTTCTCCTGGTGCTCGGTCTCGCGCTGGCGCTGCCCGCTTATGCTCAGATGGGCGGGAGCATGGGCGAGCCTGGTGCGCAGCAGATGGCCGGCACGATGCACGACATGTCCAGCCAGATGATGGAAATGTCCAGCCACATGTCCAAGGGCCACCTGAGCGTGGCCGAACAGAAACAGATGTCCGCGCGCATGCGTGAGATGGCGGGCATGATGGACAAGATGTCCGGCATGGCGGGCAAGGGCATGATGATGGATACCGACATGCAGAAACAGATGGAGGAGATGCGCAAGCGCATGGACGAGATGATGAAGCCATCGACCGGAGGTTCTAAGAAGTAGGCAACGCCGCCGGCGGTCGGAAACCGCCGATTGCCGTTTCTCGTGGAGGTGCGTCATGACAACAGCATGCATAACAAAACCTGGCTGGCTGCTCGCGGCACTGCTGCTGGTGGTATCCACCACCGTGGCGGCTATCGCCAGGTCGTGGACGGCGTGGCGGTCTACTTCGGTGTGATGCCGGCGGAACTTGTGCGTGGGCACCCACGCGAGCATCCCGAGAGCGAGATGCACAGCGGTGTGCCCGCCGGCGAGAATCATCTTGTCATCGCACTGTTCAATGACAAGACCGGCGAGCGGATCACCCGCGCCGAGATCACTGCAACGATCACGGGCCCGGACCGCTTCAAGGCGGAGAAGAAACTAGAATCGATGCTGGTCGCCGGAGCCGCCACCTTCGGCAATTACTTCACCATGCCCGGTCCCGGCCCGTATCGCATCGCCTGCGTATTCGAACGCCGGGTATCGGGCATGACAACGAGGCGACGTTCACTTGGGCACGCTCGTGAGTGCCAGGAGGATTGACCATGAAACGTGAATCTGAGATTGGGCTACTCATCCTGCGCCTGAGTCTAGGCGTCTTCCTGTTGCTCTTCGGCATCGACAAGCTCGTCGCGCCGCACACGACGGCCGCCATTTTCGTACACTACTACGGCCTCGATGTGGTTCCTGGGGGGCTGGTCTACGGGGCTGGGTTGCTGGAGATTGTGCTCAGCCTGGTTATCCTGGCCGGTATTTGGAAGACGCTGAGCTATGGTCTGGGCCTGGCACTGCACGCGATCTCCACACTCGTGACCTACCGCGAACTGCTCTCGCCCTTCGGCGAGAATCATATGTACCTCGCCGCCGTTCCCGTGCTGGCGGGGTTCGTGACGCTGTTTCTGATGCGGCGCCACGATGTCTTATGGAACCTCGGTGCCGGGCGCACCGCGGGTAGGAGTACGCCATGGAGCTAAGATTCCTCGGCGCCACCGGCACGGTCACCGGCTCCAAGTACCTGGTGCGCGCCGGCGGCCGGAATATTCTGGTGGACTGCGGCCTGTTCCAGGGTTACAAGCAACTGCGCCTGCGCAACCGGGCACCGCTGCCGGTCAACCCGGGCGATATCGATGCGGTGATTCTGACCCACGCCCATCTCGATCACAGCGGTTACCTGCCGCTGCTGATCAAGAACGGTTATGCCGGCAAGGTGTATTGCACTCAGGCGACACGCGACCTGTGCGCCATCCTACTGCCGGACAGCGGGCATCTGCAGGAGGAAGAGGCGGAGTACGCCAACCGTTACAAGTTCTCCAAACATGCGCCCGCGCTGCCGCTCTACACACGCGAAGACGCGGAGCATTCGCTTGCGCGCTTTGCACCGGTCGATTTCGCGCGTGATATCGATCTCAATGGGTTGACGCTGCAGCTGCTGCCTGCCGGGCACATATTGGGCTCGTCCTTCGTGCGGCTGCGTCACGGTGGCCAGTCGCTGTTGTTCACCGGTGATTTGGGCCGGCCGAACGATTTTATTATGGTGGCGCCGACGGTGGTTAACCGCGCGGATTATCTGGTCGTCGAGTCCACTTATGGCGACCGCCGTCACGACCTCGCCGATCCGCAGCAGCGGCTCGGCGAGGTGATCAACCGCACCGTGAAGCGCGGCGGCGCGGTGATCGTGCCGTCGTTCGCCGTGGGTCGTGCCCAGACCTTGATGTACCTCATTCACCTGCTCAAGGCAGCCCGGGCGATCCCGGATATCCCGGTATTTCTCAACAGCCCCATGGCAGCGGACGTCACGCGCCTCTACCACAATCACCGCGGCGAACATCGCCTGACCCCCGCGCAATGCGACGCCATGTGCGCCACCGCGAAGATCGTAAACAGCGTCGAGGAATCCAAGGCGCTCAATACGCGTCAGGGCCCGATGATCGTGATCTCGGCGAGCGGCATGGCCACCGGCGGGCGGGTGGTGCACCACCTCAAGGCGTTCGCGCCCGACCCCCGCAACACGATCCTGTTCGTGGGCTTTCAGGCAGGCGGGACGCGCGGGGCGGCTATGCTGAACGGTGCCGACAGCATCAAGATCCACGGCGAGTACGTGCCGGTGCGCGCCGAGGTAGCGAGCATCGATAACCTCTCGGCGCATGCCGATTACGCCGAAATTCTCGCCTGGCTCGAGCACTTCGAATCGCCGCCGCGCCAGACTTTCGTTACGCACGGCGAACCCAAGGCGGCCGATGCGCTGCGGCAGCGCATCGAGGAAAACCTCAGGTGGTCTATCCAAGTGCCGGAGTACTTGGAGACGGTGCGGCTGGAATAGCGATTACGACGCCATGATCCGTGCGACGGACAAGCAGGCGCCCGGGCGAGATCTCATCTGGGGAGTACGAGGAGCGCAAGACGAAGCTCGATCGCGACGCCGAACCGCACGTGTAACGGCGCGCGAGCGTCGAAGCAAACATAATTGAGGAGGTGCGATATGGACTGGCTATCACAGAACTGGTTTTGGGTCGTGATCTTTGTCCTGTTCTTCGCCATGCATTTGTTCGGGTACGGAGGCCATGGCGGTCACGGCGGTTGCAGCGGCGACGAGCCGCGCCGGCGGTCGGGCAAGGACGAGCATGGCGCGGACCGGCCGCAAGGCCATCAACACTGAAAGGAGGCTTCATGCTGAATATCAAGCTCGTTTCCTGGGCGCTCGGGTTGTGGGGCGCGGTGACCTTCGTCGTCTGTGTGCTCTACGGCCTGGTCACGCCACAGACCTTGCACATGCATGCGTTTCTCGAGCAGGTGCTGCCGGCGTTCAAGTGGCTCACCTGGTGGGGATTCCTGCTCGGGCTCGCCGAGAGTTTTCTCTACGGCGTGTATGCGGGAATCGTGTTCGTGCCGATCTACAACTGGCTGGCGCGGTGCTTCCGCCCGGACGAGATCGAAGCCCGCATCGGCGATTAACTCCAGGCGATGCAAGATAGCGCGTGAGCGCTTCCGTGGAGGACAGACCGCAGATGACGAACGACGACACTCCATTGCCGCACCCGGATCTTCACTTGGCGGAGATCCGTGTGCTGGCGCAACGCTTCCGCCCGGATGAGCTCGAGGCGTGTATCAGCGATCAGCTACGGACGGGCGCCAACGTCTGCGAACCGTCGGGTCGCACGGAAGAGATCGTCGGCGTCCTGGCCAAGGCGGAGTTCGTGAAAGCGCTCACGGAAAAGGGTTTCACGCTGTCCGAGGCCATCCGCGAGATCGGACGGCGAATGCGGGCAGTGCAGCAGCAAGGTGGGTCGTGACGATCGCGGCCAAGATGCCCCCGCCGTTGCTGGCCGGCCTCATCGCGCTATTCCCGAGTCTGCTGGTGGTGGCCGCGTTCGGCGTGCCGCTGCGCGGCAGCCTGCCGCTGTTCATGCTGCTCTCCGGTGCGTTCCTGCTGAGCAGCCTGGGCATCGGCATCCCGGTGGCGACCGTCGCGGATACGTTGCAACAGGCGCTGCTGATCTCCTTCCTTATTTTGTTCCCGTTTCTGTTCCTGTCCGGCACAGTCGTGCCGCTCGTGGGCACGCCGATCGGTCTACAGTATCTGGCGGAGCTGAACCCGCTTCGCCACTACATGGAAGTTGTGCTGGGCCTGTCTCTGAAGGGAGTGGGGCTCGAGGTGCTGTGGCCGTGGCTCGCAGCCATGGTGGCGATCGACGCCGCGCTGCTAGCGGTGAGCGTGTGGCGCTTCCGGCGGCATTTGGGTTAACGTCTACGACTGGAGGTGTATCATGGAAAAAGATCCGGTGTGCGGGATGCTGGTGGACCCCAAACAGGCGGCGGGGCAGCGCGTCCACGAAGGCAAGACTTATTACTTCTGCAGCGCCGATTGTCTGAAGAAATTCGATCAGGCGCCGCCGCGCCACGTCGCGCCGCCCGTGCCGAAGAAACCATGAATCGGCGCGAACGTAAACATGGCTGCCGGAGGGGCGAATGAACCCCCTGCGTGAAGTGAAACGCCTGGGCCAGAGCCTGTGGCTAGACAATCTGTCGCGCGTGCTGTTGCGTGAGGGCGGTCTCCAAAGACTGATCGAAGACGACGGCCTCTGCGGCGTTACCTCCAACCCCAGCATCTTTCACCAAGCGGTGTCCGCGGGGACCCATTACCGCGACGATCTCGCGCGCCTCAAGGCGGGCGATCTCGATGCCGAGCAGCGCTACGAATCCCTGGTTATACCGGACATTCAGGCGGCCTGCGATCTGTTGCGACCAACCTACGACGCCAGCCGCGGCGACGACGGCTACGTGAGCCTGGAGGTGTCGCCGCGGCTAGCCTATGACGAAGAGGCCACGGTGCAGGCGGCGTTGCGCCTGCGCCAGGCGGTCCGGCGCGACAACTTGCTCATCAAGGTGCCCGCGACACCGCCGGGCGTGCGCGCCTTCGAGCGGCTGATCGCGCAGGGAGTCAACATCAACGTCACGCTCATGTTCTCATTGCATCACGTGCTGCAGGTGGTACAAGCGTATATCCGCGGCCTGCATCGGTGGCGCGAACACGGCGGCGATCCGCGCGCCATCAAGGCGGTCGCAAGTCTGTTCCTGAGCCGCGTGGACACACTTGTGGACCAACAGCTCAAGGCCCGCGGCGGCGCTGAGGCGCTGGTGTTGCGCGGCCGGACCGGCGTGGCCCTGGCCAAGCTCGCCTACCAGCGTTACCGGGATCTGTTTCACGGGCCGGCCTTCGCCGAGTTGGCTGTGACCGGCGTGCGCCCGCAGTATCTCCTATGGGGTAGCACCGGCACCAAGAACCCGAACTACAGCGATGTACTTTACGTCGAGCCGCTCATTGGCCCCGCAACCATCAACACCCTGCCCGATACCACCCTGGCCGCCTTCCGCGATCACGGCAAGGCGGCGCTGACGCTGGAGCAAGATGTGGAGCAGGCCCAGGCCCATTTTCTGGCGTTGGAAAAGATTGGCATTGACCTGCACGCCGTGGGTGAGACGTTGCAGGCCGAGGGCGTGCGGCTGTTCGAGGTGGCTTATCAACAGCTGCTGGAACTGGTGAGCTGAGCATGCCCATCCGCACGGTCGCGACTACGCCGTTTGCCGACCAGAGGCCAGGCACCTCGGGCCTGCGCAAGAAGGTGGCGGTGTTTCAGCAGCCGCATTATCTCGAGAATTTCGTCCAGTCCGTCTTCGACACGTCGGCGGGGCCGACGGGCGGCACGCTGGTGCTGGGCGGCGATGGCCGCTATTACAACCATGAGGCGCCGCAGATAATCCTTAAAGATGGCCGCGGCGAATGGGATCGGGCGTGTACTCGTCGGCCGCGGCGGGTTGCTCTCGACGCCGGCGGCCTCGTGCGTGATCCGCAAACACGGCGCGCATGCCGGAATCATCCTCTCCGCGAGTCACAACCCGGGAGGGTCGGATGGTGATTTCGGTGTCAAGGTCAACACTGTCAACGGCGGCCCGGCCCTGGAGCGGGTGACCGAGGCGATCTTCGAGAAGAGCCGCGCACTGCTGAACTACCGGATTCTGGACGCACCCGACGTCTCGCTGGACAAGCTCGGTCAGTCCAGATCAGAACCTGATTGAGGTGCCCGCGTCGGATCGTTCCGATCAGACGTTCGATGAAGGGATAGGAAATGGGTACGTAGTGTAGTGACAGCGGCCGGTAGGGCAAGACGCATGGTACAAAATTTTAAGTCGCCAAGGACAGGCTTTCAAGATCCTGACTAGATCCGCACTACGCCTTCGAGATGCTTCGGCAACTCGTGTGCTTCCACATGGCCCAGGTCCTTGTTCACGGTGACGGTGACGAGCGCGGCGGTCTCGCGCGACAGCGCCGCACGCAGGATGCCGAGAAAATGCGGTTCCGCAACTAGCACCAGCCCGCCGTAGCGCTGCTTGAGGCGGCCATCATCGAGCAGTCCGGCGAGTTGTTTGACGAATACCTCGGCGACATGCGCAGCGGGTTCCTGCTCCTGCTGGTAGGAGGTTCGGGAACCGTGGCTGCCGGAAGCACGGCCCGGCCTGTCCGAGCCGATGTCCTTACTTTTGAGCTTGCCTTGCGGATGCGGGATGTCCTGCAGCAGGATCAGGCCTTGGCCAGGCCCCGTGTTTTCAAAAACGCGCGCGCCTCCGCGATGAGCGACCAAGATCCAAGTGTTGTTCATTTAAAACATACTCCATCGAAGACAAAAAATAATCGATTCTGATTCTACCATCAAGGATGAAAATCCAAAAACTTCGTGTTTTTCTTATAGATTAGCGTGGGCCTAGCACCGGCCCGGCTCATCCCATACACAGAATCAATTTCGAATGCAGTTAACAGTGTCTGGGTTGGCAATTGCCTGGCACTCCGAGTCACGCTTGTCGTGATGATCAGTGAATCATAATAATTGATACCGAACTCAGAAATAGGAGTCAATCATTATTTCACGCATTGCCGTGTTGAGATTGATCTGAATCAATGATTTGAAGCCTAGAACCGTATGTAATCATCGCCTGAAATGCGATGCCAGATGCCATACGAGCAGTGGCAACCCGTGCCGGGTGGTCTTGATAATGTCGATCGCGGGTACTGTAAGGGCAGCGACGTGCTTCTGTACACAGCGCGTAATTCATCTATAAAGCGGTAGCTGCCATCGCTGTTCGATTAAATGGCTTGGCTGGTTCAAGGAGCCGGGCGCGGCGGTGATTGTATGGTTCTGGTTCGCCATGCATTTTTTTTGTTCAGTAATATTAGTTATTAATTATATTCTAATTGTCTTAATGTCATTGGAGGACATCAGTATGAAAGATTCCGCTATAGGTCGGTTTGCCACATCAGTGGTAGTGCTGGCATTCATTATCTCGGGCTGCGGAGCCGGGGGTGGCGGGGGTGGGAGCACAAGTCCCAACGCCAACACCCTATACCTTTCCGGTACGGCGGCTTCGGGGTCGCCGGTCGTTGGCACGGTCCTGATCAAAGACAGTCAGGGGGTAATCCACAGCACGACTATCGGGGTGGCGGGGGCCTACCGGGTCGATGTCACCGGTATGACGTCGCCCTTCATGCTGCAGGCGCAAGGCCTCGCGGGCAATCGAAGTGTGACGCTCTACTCCGCGGCCACGTCGGCGGATATCGGCAATGCCATCAATATTACGCCTGCGACCGACTTGGTGGTCGCAATGGCGGCGCAACAGCCCGCTGGGAATTATTTCATTGGCGGGTCCTTCAACATGTTCACGGCGTCGATACTACAGAATGCCCAGAACACTTTGCGGCAGCAACTGCAGCCGGTGTTAACGGCGTTGAATCTGAGCCCAACCGTTGATCTGCTGCACGCCCCGTTTCTGGCCGACCACACTGGGCTCGATGGAATGCTCGATGTCCTGCAGGTGAGCCCGGTGGCACCGAATTCAGTGATGATCAAGAACCTGGCGGACAACAGCAGCGTTACCTGCGATGTAACGAACAGCGTCTGCGCAGGAATGCTCACGGCGAATAATGTCTCAAGCTACGCGACGGCGGTGCAGCAGATCGCAGTACAGTTCAGCACCCTGGCACAATTATTCACCACGGCCCTGCCGAACCCTACAGATCCGACGCTGCGGGCGCTGTTTGACCAGACCAGTTTTCTGCACGAAGGAGAAAACCTGAACGCATTCCTGAGCGACATGACGTCAAATCAAAAGTACGTCGGTCTGCAGATCACGGCGATCAACGTGGAACAGCTGGGGTCGAATCAAGCGCTGGTCAGCTACTTGCTGCAGAAGGGCGGCCTAAGTCACTCCGCCGAAATGCAGCTCAACTGGTCGGGCACAAATTGGCTATTGGCGGGCAATCAACATAGGGTGAGCATCGAGCTCAAGGCGACGTCTTATCTCGGGAATACGATGTCCGGGGGGATGATGATGTCGCCGCCTCATATCTATAGTGGCCTGCAACTCGACACCTCTGATCCCAGTAACAGCGGCGCGACTTATGCTGTTGTGACGGGACCGGGTTTGCCTACGTCCAATGGCGGTGTAACTGGCACGACCGCCGGCGTGCTGCTCTTCAAGAACGCCGCCGGTTTATTTCAAGTGGCGGCACCGGGGGTTCCTTATAACGGCACGCAGACACTCGCGAATAGTACGCCGCCATATGACTTCTGTCCGATGACCGATGCCGCGATCGGCAGTTTGAGCGATAACACACTGTATACGGTTCAAGTTTATACCGGCACTGGCACGCTCTTGGGAGCTTACACCATGACAATGGCCAAACCTCCTTATCTGGCATCCAGTTTAGCGGCGAGTAACTTTCCGGCCCTGACAGTGCCCACGAACTGGATGACGATGGCTGGAATGGGCGGTCGCGTCAACTTTTCTTGGACGGTTCCCAGCGGTTACCTATCAAATGATATGCGCGTGGAACAATGGGGCACGGCTGGGCAAATGGTCTCCGATGATACCAATATCATCGGTAGCGACACCGCTACGGCCATGACGATTCCCACCTATGCAGGATCGTTAAGCTATAGTGTTCTCTGGCTATCCACCGCGGATATCTATGACCGGCATCTCGCTTGGGGCGGGCGTGTTCAATAGTTAATGATGGTATTCCTGGCGAATTGCTATTCCCTGTTCTGGGTAACGTGCTTAACATGGGGCCTGTGTGAAAAGCCACACAGGACAGGCATTTCCTGGAGAATGACATCCACAGAGGACGCTGTGAATGCAATTATTCCCTGTAATTTTCCCTGTGTATGGCGAATTCCTAATCACGCCGCCCCCGGCGTCTGCAACAGCCCGCGACAATTTGCTTTACCTATGGCCAAGATCATCCATCGCTATACCGGCCAGTGAGCGAATCTGTACTACGAAGAACCGGGTGCGAAATGCGTCCACCCGGAACTGTACAGGATCTCGCTCGCAGTTAAATAATCTGTTTGTCCTCGCAATTAAGAACCATCTTCGATGTGAATATCGAAGTCCTTCCCTGACCAATGTTCCGCACCGGAAGTGCGGAAAGTAAAATTTAGCTGCTGACCGTTGCGCAGGTTTTTGGTGTCAAGTTGCACGAAGTGGAGTCCAAGACCGCTATCACGGGTGGCGGTATCTTGAGTGTTTTGCCAGCCATCGACTCCCCAATGGACCACGCCTGCTTCGTAATAGGCAATGATTAGATTTTTTCCGCTTGGGATCCTGGAGATCATGGCCTGCGGCAACCAGATGGCGTGCTGTATTTTCGGACGCAAACCTTTATATCGCTGCCACAGAGTGTCCGGCCGGTCGAATGGCCTACCCAGTTGTCGTGAAACCAGCAGTTTGACGAACTCTGCGTGGGCCCAACTGAGTGGCATGGCTGAACCGCTGGGGCGTCCAGGACGGAGCCCGTGTTCTGGCAGGGGGTCGGTGTCCCACACCTGTTCCGGAATCATGCCGCCGGTCCCGCTCATTGCGGCCATGGCCTCCAGGTAGGGTAAGGGGTCATGTCCCGCCGCCAGTTCGTAGTGGCCACGCTCACCCGTGAGTAGTGGCCACGCCCGTCCACGTCCGGTTCCGTCAAATGGCGCACCGTCTTCATGCTCACCATAACCGTCGCCGTTGTAGCGATGCCATGATGGCCCAGAGGGGGTATCCACCTTGAGCAGGGTATCGATGACATGGACGCTATCGCGTATCAGTTGATCGTCCGCGCGGCGCAGACCGAATCGTACCAATTGCAAGAAATCTACTCCGACTTGTTCCTCGGCGGATAAACCCGGATCCTGCAAGCGGTTCTTGATCGGTAATACATCCAGCATGGCGCGTGGGTTCGAATCCGTCTGTGCCGGCGCCATGCGCACATAGTATCCAGCTACCTTGAGCCGGCGCGCCAGCGCCGTGTCGTAGACTACCGTCCAATCCTCAATATGAGCGTTCCAGTAGTCCGCCAATGCCAGCACAAAATCGCGTGCGACAGGTTTGGCCAACGGAGCGCCTGCCACCAGCGCGGCGATGCACACCGAGAGTGTGAAGGCATTAATGCCTGCGTCTTCCTCCCAGCGGTCCTGTTGACTCGCGGGCCCGGTGCGAGCAATAAACCCAAGCGCCCGCCGCACCATGTCCGTAATCTCGATACCATTGAGCGCACCGCGCTCCGCCAGATTTACCGCGAGCAACACTGGAAACGCGACTTCATCAAGTTGCACGCCTTGCCAGTAGGGCTTGCCGCCGAGCCACTGGTTCTGATACCAGTGACCATCGGCATGCTGTGTGGCGATGAGGTATCGGAGAATATTGCGTGCTTCATCTTCGCCGCCGAGGGTGAGCAGGGCGCCGGCGCATTCCACCAGATCGCGCGGCCACACCAGGTGATAGCCACCGCGCTCATCGCGAGTGTTGCCCCACGGGATAGCGAGACTCGCCACCATCGCGCCAGGGTAGATTTTGTCCTGATGGACGCGCAGCACCATTGCCGAGGTAACGAGCTGTTCGTGTAATGTCTCCGGGATTTTGGAGGTCAGGTTGCGAACCTGGTTGCAACTAGAATGCCACGATTCCCAATCACGCATCTGCTGCTGCCATGGCTCGTCGAACGGCTGCAGCAGGGCGGAGATTGCCAGCGTTGCAGCAGCCTCCTTGCTGCCGGCGAAGCCCAATGCGAGTGTTGATTTCCGCGGGAGCTCACCTATCAATGCGACATTGCCGGGGCCGGCATGCTGGTATTGCCAGCGCATGGCGCCGTTGTGCGCGAAGTCTTGCCAGCCGTCGCTGGCTCCCACATAACCGGCGCTGGTGCGGTTCCATGTGTCACGTTGGTATTCATCGGCCGCGACCAAGGCAAGGCCGAAGGGACCCTGTTCCGCCCATAATATTTTCCGGTGACGATATTCATCGATTGAAGCTCGATTCTCGTAACCGCTGCCGCCGAGGTGTGGTGCGAGTAGGGCGTAGGGGCGTAGGCTTTCATCGCCATCCAGATTGACTTCGAGGAGTAGCACATCGCGGCGAGGGTCGGGAACGATACGAAGGGTCAGTTCAAAACGATCATGGCGATGAACGATCTGCACGGCCGGGATGCCCGGTCCACCCAGACGGATGGCATGGCTGTCCAATCGTTTGACCTCCACCCAGAATCCTTTGTCATCGGCAACAATGAAACCTAAATCACGAATCTGCGGGATATCGGCGCGCGGGTAATAGACCTCGTTGACAATGCCGCCACCGACCGTGAACCACAGGCGTGACGGGCCGAGGGCGCATCCCACCATCTCTTTCGCACTGCGGCACCACGTCGGTGGGATGCCCGGCGCGCCCGGCGCTTCCTCAGCGACGGTTTGGAGAGGAATGGCATCCATATCTGTATGGCTCACTGTCATGATTTCTCCGATCCATTGGCACGCAACCAAACCTGTCTCATCGATTCGTCAGCGTGGGTGTTAGCCAGCTGTTGCCGTCCTGGGTGACCAGCGTTTCAGCAGATTCGGGGCCCCAGGTGCCTGCATTGTAATTAGGGAAATCGGCCGCCGGGTTTTCCGCCCATTCTTCGAGGATTGGCATTAACAGTTGCCATGCTGTTTCTACCTGATCGGCGCGCATGAACAATGTGGCGTCACCGATCATCACATCCCGTAACAAGGTTTCGTAGGCATCGGGGGTATCGACCTGGAATGCCTCCTTATAACTGAAGCGCATATCCACCGGCCGTAGGCGTAGTTGCGAACCCGGTTCTTTGGCCATGAACTTCAGGACGATCCCTTGTTCCGGTTGCATCTGGATCACGAGACGTACGGGCTGTGCATTCAGGCCCGCGGAAGCCGGGAAGGAGCGGTGGGGTACTTCGCGGAATCGTATCGAGATTTCCCAGACATCCTCGGCCAGCCGTTTGCCGGTGCGCAGATAGAATGGCACGTCCTGCCAACGCCAGTTGTCTACGTAAAGCTTAAGCGCCGCATAGGTTTCGGTATTCGAAAGCGGATCCACCCCCGGTTCGTTGCGATAAGAGGGCACCTGCGTGCCGTGTATCCAGCCTTCGGCATACTGGCCGCGGGCCGCGAATTCATGAACCGACTCGCGTGGGATCGGGCGCAACGCCCGTAGCACATCCATTTTTTTGCCGCGGATATCGTCCGCGTTGTAGGCCACCGGCGGCTCCATAGCCACCAGGCAGAGCAACTGCAGTAGATGGTTCTGCATCATGTCGCGTAATGCGCCGGCGTGCTCGTAATAGCCGCCGCGTTTTTCCACCCCCAGGGTCTCGGCCACGGTGACGACAACGTGGTCCACATAGCGGCGGTTCCAGATCGGCTCAAAGATCGGGTTGGCGAAGCGCATGGCCAGGATGTTCTGCACGGTTTCCTTGCCAAGGAAGTGATCGATACGAAACACTTGCGGCTCGGTAAAAACACAACACAACGCATTATTGATGGCACGGAATGAAGAAAGATCGTGCCCTAGGGGTTTTTCCACAACGATGCGCGCACGCTCAGGATCCTGCGCCAGACCTGCGTCGCCAAGGCCATGGGCGATGTGTTCAAACAGGGACGGCGGTGTCGCCATGTAGAATACCCGTTCCGCCTTGGTGTTCCAGTTCTGTTCGTACTGAGACAGTGTTGCACGCAGGCGTGTATAACCGTCCGCGTCGGCGGCATCGGCGTGCAAGTAGTGAATCATGCGGGAGAAATCCAACCACGCGCTGGCGCTGGGCGCACCACGCCGTGAATGCTGGGCGACTCCCTCGCGATAGTGTTCGGCAAGCGCAGCGTCGTCGTAGTCGGCGCGGTCTACGCCGAGCAACAGGAAACGTTCCGGTAATTTCCCGCTGAGATGCAGGTTGAACAACGCCGGCACGACCAGACGCCAGGAGAGGTCGCCAGCGGCGCCAAACAGTACGAAAATCGTGTCACGCAGGCTATTGTCGGTTTTCATCAATTTTACGTGTGCGGGTGTAGTGTTACACTTCTCGTTACCATGACAAAGACAGCAGCATGTCGGTTATAGTTCCGAACTATGTTACCTGTTATCAACCTGGTTGTTTAGCACATCATTGAATAACGGCGCCTGGATTGTTCCACGCGTTGGCATCGGAGGGTTCATGCACAACCAATCGCAAGAATGCCTCAATTGCTCCCACGAGGTCGTGTCCCTGGCAAATTACAAATCAGACCGCCACCGCGTCTGAAACAACCCACGACAGTGTCAAAGCCAGGCGAACCAATCAATTCGGGACGGAAGAGGCTATGTGCTGATATTAAGTTGATCCGGCGTTTGGCCATTGAGTGAGCCATGTACGCGGTGTCCCTGGCGCCCTGTTATCAGCATTGCGTTATTAGGCTGCATCGCTGGGCAGTGGCTCAGGAAGGGCCTTTCTACCAGAAGGGGGAGTCGAGCGGTATGTTGCCAGTGTGTTTTTCCTGTTGCAGGGAATTTTCCACGGAGAAGGATAGCAAAGTTGCCTTCGTGAACAACGTGGCTTGCAACGCCGACCTGACATGGTTCTCCGTTGTTGGAATGCTGCTCGCCGCTCCGGGCATTGTCTACAACGCCATCATCGGCAGCAGTATTTCTGACAACACGGCTGCTAGATTCATGTATATTATTATGTATGATCATATACTGCGTCGTGGGTCGTTCATTACTTCTGTTGCTGTTTGACTCAGTCTGAAGCCACTTTAAAAATCTCAAAAAGGAGAGGAAATCCATGAAGTCACAGCTCATATCAATATTCGCACGGCTGTTCGCCGTGACATTCGCCTTGGTGACGGGGATGAGTAATGCCTTGGCGGAGGAGTATGGGACTTTCGAGCGCCTCCTGGAGGCCTCAGGTTCATTCGAACAGACGACATCGGCGCTGGAGAAAGCGCTAGCGGAATCGAAGTTCACGCTGCAAGGAAAGCGCGACCTTACCTACGACGACAAGCAGCAAGAGGTTCGTATCTACGTATTGACCTCACCGGCATACATGGAGGCCGCCAAGAACGAAGCGCCTAACACGATCTCCGCGCAGATTCTGCGCATTGGCGTGTACCAGTACGGACCCGGAAAACCGGTACACATCGACATGGCCAACCCGCTGGCACAGGCCATGGTGTTTTATTCCGGGTCCAAAAACTACGGCCAACTGATTGCGGCAGCCAAGGCCGTCGGGCAGGAATTCCACGAAGTTGTTGGCAAGGTGCCGGGGAAACCGGTGCAGGTACAGCTTGAACCTATACGCACCGAAAAGACCTTGAACAAGTTCAACGGCGACGGCCCGGCCAAGATGATGGCCAAGTGGCGTAACTGGGAGGAAAGCCAGAACCTGGTGTTCAGCGACAAGGCAGAGAATTTCCAGGCAGTTGTCGCCAAGGTGGAACGAGCACTCCAGGCCAGCAAGGACAAGGGTGTGCATGATTCCTCCGGTTGGAGCCTGATAAGCAAAATCCCGGTCGGTCCCAATGCGGTCTACTTCGGCATCAGCAACCAGTACACCGAAAATAAATGTATTCGCATCAACTCTGACTTCCGCAGCGAGGGCAAGGCGCCCGATGCCCCGTATCCTGGTGTCGACCACGCTCCGGCGTTGCCGCTCGAAGTGATCGTTTTTAATGACGGCAAGGAAGTGAAGGTGGTGCAGTACGGCGAGATGTGGCGTATGCAACTGTATTTCTGGGATTCGGGTTACATGGCATTCGCCAAGAACACCCTGATCCCGAGCATCATCTTCAGCTCCATCGAAGAGGCACTAAAGCCGGTCACTACGGTAACGAATCCGTAGGCCCGGCTTTGGGAGGAACGCGGTGATCGATAAGTCTAGAACCGTAGCCCTCGCTGCGCTACAACAAGAGGGAACTCACCGTGCGCGTGGGCGAGACCGTGCGGTTCACCGTCACGAACGTGGGCAAGATACGGCATGAATTCGTGATTGGCGACGCCGCGGAACAGCGCGAGCACACGAAGGAAATGGCGGAAATGCCCGATATGGCCATGACCGACGAGGCGAACGGTGTCAGTCTCGCGCCCGGCGAAACCAAAAGCATCGTGTGGCAGTTCGCCGGGCCCGGGACAGTCGAACTCGCGTGTCACGTGCCTGGCCACTACGAAGCCGGCATGGTCAGCCGTATCATTGTCGAGAAAAAATAGCGCCGTGGTCTGGTTCGCTGCCCAGGACTGATAGCGAATGCGACTTGATCGATGTTCCACGAGTGACGCCGGCAGGAATAAATTTACTGCTGGGCTATGGCAGTTGGCCGCTTGGGCGATGCTGGCTGCGCTATTGCATCTCCCCGGGAAATCGCGCAGCTTTCGCTGTACGCGATCGGGAACGACCCGGAGCGTGCACGCGTCGCGCGCTATGTGCTGCATTACGCCAATCGCTCAGAGTTAGGCAATATTGATCAATATTAAGCTCACTGAATATCGGGTAGTGGCGGTCTTTGAGGCCCTCAAAGGCATTATGGTGCTGATGGTGGCCAGCGCGTTTATTGAGTTGCTATATCCCGATGCGCAGCACGCCGCCGAAGAATTGGTACGCCATTTTCACCTGAACCCTGCCAGCCATTATCCGAGGATCTTTCTGGAGGCGGCCTCCCACCTCAGTAATATCCGCCTGCTCGCCATAAGTCTGGGTGCCGTGGCGTACGCGGCGGTCAGATTCGTCGAGGCCTACGGGCTTTGGCGGGGCCGAAACTGGGCGCGGATCTTAGGGCTAATAGGTGCCGCTCTCTACATTCCGCTTGAGCTGTTCGAGTTGGCCAAACGGATCAGCGGGGCGGGATTAACCGTGTTACTCGTTAACTTGCTCATCTTGACTGTGTTGTGGCGCGGGAGTGTGAAGTAGCAGGCTTGTCCCTGGTTGGCGCCTACCTAGAATTCCACGAGACGCAGACGTATTCATATTTGAATCTGACATGTTCCATGTCTGATCCAGTCTTGTTAAATGGCTCTGGTTAGGCACGATGTATCGAAAAGATGTGCGGCGTTGATTTGATGCAAATCGTGAGCACAATCAGAAATATTAAGATTTGCATCATCGGTAGAGCCAAGGCCTTCAACTTAATGCAAATTGCAAAATAATCTGAAATTTTAGATTTTGCATTTTAGACGGAGGTGCACCCGGCTCGCAGCCAAAACGCACGCCGCTGCCGTAGGTGGGCGCATCCTTACAAAGGCTTAGTTTTTTACCCTTTTTGGCAGTGATTCGCTCAAGTCAATCGGCGCGATTTTTTTCTATCTCTATGAAAACAAAGGATTGACCATTTAACTTTTTTATAAACAAACTCAGGTAAATGGCACAATTTGTGCACCCTATCTTGGGTATACAATACTTGGGCTCGGATTGCCCCGGAAACCCGGCAGGAAGCCTTTGCCGATGGGAATGAGGTGCTATGCAAGAACCTTTATACCAACGCCTATACATGTTCTTTGTCGGGTCGGTATTGTTATTGGCCTTGTACTTCGACCTGGCCTGGCTGGTGTATACGCTGGTCGCGTTCGTGATCTTCGAGGCCGTAACAAATCTTCGCATTGTAAAATTGCTTGCCCGCCTGTCGGGTTCAACGGCAGATGGCGCGCGCAAGGCGGTCTCGCCGATTATGGCACGCACCAGCCGGTTCAATTTCGACGCTGAGCGAGCATGGCAGCTGTCCATAGGGCCGGTACTCGTTCTCTCCTATGCGCTTGGCAGCAACACCCTGTGGTTTATCCCATGGTTCATTGCGTTGACCGTCATCGGCGCCGGGTTGAGTGGCGTTTGTCCTTGGCTCATCGCGTTGAGGGCGATAGGGTTCAAATGAAATGATAGACGGTTCAAGGTCCTCCAGCAGCAGAAACCGCCACGCCGGTCTCGCGATCAAGATCACCGGTATCGTATTCTGGGGGCTGGTTGTTTTCGGCGTCGTGCTGGTCTTCATTCTTTCACAAGACCTGCAACGGGAAGTGACAGCGCGTCACGAGGCCGTGGTTGACCGTCTAGTGCTCCAAGTGCAGGCGATCGTTATAAAGAATCCAACCATGTCCGTTGCGACGCTAGCCGAGCCAATCGGTAGGCTTGGCCATGACCTGGGATTGGTCGCCGCCGAGCTTCGCGTGCCCGGCGCTGCTTTGGCTGGCAGGGTATCGCCTCCCGGTCTGATGGTTGCTCAACGAGAGATCACGCTGACCACCGGTGATGTGGCCGTGCTCAGCGTTTACTACCCGGACCCAGCCATTCTGGTCATGGATCAGCGCAAGAAGCTGTTGTTGACCATGGGCGGCCTGTTTCTCGTGTTTGGTTTTGTCCTGCAGTGGGTCCTGCTGCGTGTTCTGACGCAGCCGTTCTTGCGCATGGTCGAGACGGCTGAGGCGATAGCCAGCGGCGATAAGCAGCTACGGTTCGATCAGGATCGCGTCGACGAGTTTGGTTTCCTTGCCACGTTTATAAACAAATCCCTTGATTTCCTCGCTCTGCAGTCGCGGGAGCTTGGAGAGGCCTTAGCCAAAGTCAAAAGATCCGAGGCGGAGCTTTTCGCCGAAAAGGAACGGGCCGTGGTCACCCTACACTCCATCGGGGATGCCGTGATCACGACGGATACCGAGGGCCGTGTAGAGTATCTGAACCCGGTGGCGGAGCGCATGACGGGCCTGAGCTTGGCAGAGATACACGGCCGTCCCGTCCAGGATGTCATCCGGCTCGTGAGTGAAGCTACGGGCGAGCCAGTCAGCAACCCCTTGACCCAATGCCTGCAGGACATGAGCACGGCTGTAGTCGATAAAAATATCTCATTGGTGCGCCGCGATGGTCACATCCTTGCAATATCCGCTAATGCCTCACCGATACACGGGCGCGACAACGCAGCGATCGGCGCTGTCATGATATTTCAGGACATTACCGTAATCAGAGAACTGGGGCGCCAGTTGGCATTCCAGGCAACACACGATCCCCTTACCGGGCTGTGCAACCGGCGCGAATTCGAGACCCACCTGTACGCGGCACTGGAGAGTGCCCGGAGTAACAGCGTTCATCATGCCCTGTGTTATCTTGACCTCGATCAATTCAAAGTGGTCAATGACACCTGTGGTCATACCGCGGGAGACGAACTGCTGCGCCAACTGGCCTATGTGCTCAAGCAGAAGGTGCGCGACGCGGATTTATTGGCCCGTCTGGGAGGCGATGAACTGGGGATACTGCTTAGGTATTGTGATATCGAGAAGGCGGGCATTATTGCTGATGACATTCGACGCACCATCAAGGAGTTTCGCTTTGCCTGGGCTGATCACGCTTTCGAAGTCGGTGCGAGCGTTGGGGTTGTTGCCATTAATTCGGAAAGCAAGAATGTGTCTGAACTGTTGAGCGCCGCAGATATCGCTTGCTACGTAGCAAAGGATCAGGGTCGGAACCGCGTGCACGTCTACCAGCCCGATGATAATGAGCTCACACAGCGGCGTGGTGAAATGCGGTGGGTCTCCCGCATCACGCATGCGCTCAATTATGACCGCTTTTGCCTCTTCTATCAGCCGATTATCCCGGTCTCGCCGGACACCACCGTGGCACCGCATTACGAGATTCTCGTGCGCTTGCGCGATGAGTCGGGAGCGCTCGTCCCGCCGACGGCATTTATTCCAGCCGCCGAACGGTATGACCTCATCTCGGCGGTTGATCGCTGGGTAATCCGCTCGACCTTTGATTACCTACGCGCACGGAACCAGGGAGATGAGGGGATGTGCGTGATTAATCTTTCCGGGCAGTCCATGGACGACGAGTTTCTGAGCTTCGTTGAAAGTGAACTGGAGCGTGCGGCGGTTAACCCTTGCCATATCTGTTTCGAGATTACCGAGACAGCCGCGATCGCTAACTTTACGCGTGCCGCGCGGTTCATCGATGGACTCAAGAAGCGAGGATGCTGTTTTGCGCTCGATGATTTTGGATGCGGGGTCAGTTCGCTGTCTTACCTGAAGAACCTGAACGTGGATTACCTTAAGATCGACGGTAGCTTTATACGCAACATGGTCAACGACCCGGTTGATTATGCCATGGTCGAAGCGATCTGCCGGATCGGACATGTCATGGGGCTCAAGATTATTGCCGAATGTGTTGAAAGCCAGGAAATCCTGGACGCGGTTTCCAAACTTGGAATCGATTTTGCGCAGGGATTTCATATTGCGAAGGTGCGATCAATCGGCGAATGGGAACCTTTATTACTGCGCGGCTCTGTGGTGGCCGGGAAATAGCCAATTCTCAACCCGTCCATTAACCACGGACAAGCCGAGTTCTTGTTTCTTCTTGCCTGTTCCTGGCAAATTACAAATCACGCCGTCACCGGCGTTTGAAACAACCCACCACAGTGTGCCATCCAGGGGAACCGAACGAGGGGTGCCGGCGTCGGCTTTGATGTAACTCGCGAGACCGATCAGGAATATTTAGGTTTGTATTATCGGTGGGGCCCTGGCTGCGGCTTGGAGACCCGTCCGTCAATCTGTTAGGCTTATCCGCAATGCAGACCTGATACGAAGCTCGCGGGCGAAACCCGTACTCATGGGTCAAACCATCAAGGAGAACCAATGAAAATCATAAAATTACTGTCAGCCGTTTGCACAGTTTTTCTCTCGCTGTCTGCAAACGCAGAAGATGTGGTACGACTGGGCAACCTGAAGTTCGCGCATTACGGGGCGGTGTCGTACATGAAGGAGATCGCCGGAAAGTACAATCTGAGGATCGAGGAGCACATGTTTGCCAAGGGGCTCGATATCATGCCTGCGATCATCGCCGGTGAAATTGATATTTCGGCCAGTGCGCTTGATGCTGCCATCGCCGGTCGTGCCGGCGGCGCTCCGATCTACGTTGTCGCCGGTTTCTCGAAAGGCGGCGCACGCATCGTGGCGCAGCCAGGACTCAATATTAAATCTGTGGCCGACCTCAAGGGTAAACGCGTCGGTGTAGCGCGTGGCGGGGCGCAGGAACTGTTGCTGCTCGCAGAGCTCGCCAAACATAAGCTCATCTGGTCCGACCAGCCGGGCAAGGACGTGCAGATCGTCTACATGGCGTTCGCCGATCTGAATCAGGCGCTGCAGCAGAAGCAGATCGACGCCATGTGTCAGTCGGAGCCGCAATCGTCGCAGGCGATCAACAAGGGTTGGGGTGTGGAGGTGATCAAACCCTATGACACCAAGATGGGCGAGCCGGTCCGGGCGCTGGTGATGACCGAAAAGATGTACAACGAGCGCCGCGATGTGGCCCAGCGTCTGATGAAGGTGTTCGTCGAGGCCACGAAGTACTTTATCGACAATCCCCAGCTTGCTGAGAAGTATGTGCGCGAGAATATGTTCAAGGGACAAATCACGAGTCAGGACTATCAGGACGCGTTGAGCAACGCTCCGCTCACTTACGATATGACACTCGACCACGTTCAGGTCACCACTGATTCCATGGTGAAGTACGGAGTCGGTAAGATGACCAAACCGCCTGTTGCTATGGATTGGGTGAAGCTCGATCTGCTGGCAAAGGCGAAGAAGGATCTCAAGATCAAGTAAGGCGGAGACACGGGCCGTCAGGATGAAACTGTCGAAGCCAATCAGGCTGTTGCAGGGCGTGATTGTTCCTTGCCTGATGCTCGGGCTGTGGCACTGGGTATCGTCGAGTGGCTTGGTGAGCCCCCTGATTCTGCCGTCGCCACTGGCCGTGGCCAAGAAGTGGTTTCAGTATTTAAGTCCCTACGAACCATTCGATCCTGCCAAGTCGGGCTATCTTACGTGGCTTGTGTCGGGTGAATTGTTGCACGATGCCTATGCCAGTCTGCACCGCGTGGTCTCGGGCTTTCTGATTGGCGCCGGACTGGCGTTGCCGCTCGGGCTCTTTATGGGTGCGAGCGACAACGTGTATAAGCTGTTCAATCCTCTCGTCCAGGTGTTGCGTCCGATCCCGCCCATCGCTTTCATTCCACTCGCGATCCTGTGGTTCGGGCTGGGCAATCCACCGGCGGTGTTTCTGATCACCATCGGCGCCTTCTTTCCGGTGCTCATGAACACCATTGCCGGGGTGCGGAATGTGGACGCGATTTACATCCGTGCCGCCGAGAGTCTCGGCGCGAATCGGATGACGCTTTTCGTGCGGGTCATGCTGCCGGCGTCGTCGCCCTACATCCTGACTGGCGCGCGCATCGGTATGGGCACGGCCTTCATCGTCGTGATCGTGGCTGAAATGATCGCGGTGAACAGTGGTCTCGGTTACCGCATCCTCGAGGCGCGTGAGTTTTTCTGGTCGGACAAGATCATCGCCGGCATGATCACTATCGGTCTGTTGGGACTGGCGATCGACGCCGGCATGAGTTCGCTTAATAACTGGCTACTCAAATGGCACCGCGGGATTGAACACCGGTGACTACCCATGCCTACATCAGCATCCGCGAGGTCAGCCAGGTTTTCCGCGAGGATCGGCAGCAGGAAGTGATTGCGCTGGCCGGGATCAACCTTGACATCCGACGCGGCGAGTTCGTGTGCCTGCTCGGTCCATCGGGCTGTGGCAAGTCCACGCTGCTCAATGCTATCGCCGGATTTATACCACCCACTACTGGTCGCATCATGGTGGACGGGCAGGTGGTTACCGCGCCGGGACCCGATCGCGGTATGGTGTTTCAGGAGTATGCGTTGTTTCCGTGGATGACGGTGGAAAAGAATATTGCCTTTGGTCTGGAGATCCAGAAGACGCCGAAATTCCAGATTCGGGAGAAGGTGAGCGCACTGCTGGCGATGCTGCAGTTGACTGAGTTTCGCGGTCGCTACCCGCGAGATCTTTCGGGCGGCATGCGTCAGCGCGTTGCCATCGCGCGGGTGCTGGCACTGGATGCGCCTATCCTGCTCATGGACGAACCTTTCGGCGCGCTTGATGCACTCACGCGCCGCAACCTGCAGGATGAGTTGCTGCGCATCTGGGCTGAACTCAAAAAAACCATCGTGTTCGTTACCCACAGTATCGAGGAATCGATACACCTCGCTGATCGCGTGGTCGTAATGACCTACCGGCCCGGTACCATCAAGCGTGAGGTTGTCATCACCTTGCCTCGTGAACGCGATCCGGGTTCAGCGGAATTCAACGTCTTCGCCAAGGAGCTGGCGCAGCTCGTCATGGAGGAACAGTACCGCCTCAATCAGGATGAGATACGCGCGTCGGCGGCGAACGCTGGCTGAGAGACTCAGAATCGTCCAGTTTCAGGAATTTCAGCTTGCTGCCATGGGCGTGCGTGCACCAGAACTCGGCGCGCGTAGTTAAGAAATCTGCGAAGAGATATAGCACAGACTTCATGGCGTTGATACTACGGACGTAGATAAGTCTGGAAAGACTGTTAAATAGTTAGCAGTTATGATAACGAACGATATTTCGTCATGGATACGCGGAGTGATCAGGTCATGAAACTGACAGCGCCGCCACCTTCAAGGCGAAATAGAGTCTGCCACGACGCAGTGGCTTTTCTTCATAATCTTCAGGAGGTCTTAGCATCATGAGAAAGAGACAAGCAGGCGTCTTTGTCGCACTCGTACTTGCCAGTACCACCACATATGCGGAACCGCTCGACGTGAAGCTCGGTCTCTGGGAGAGCACGACCACGACCGAGATGAGCGGCATGCCCCCCGTTGACACCAGCAAGATGGCGCCCGAGCAGAAGGCGCGTTTCGAAGCTGCCATGAAGGCGCGACAGGCGCAGGGCCCTCGGACGCACGTCCACAAATCGTGCTTGACCAAGGCAAAGCTTGAACGCGAGCCGTTTCAGGATGAAGAGGATAATAAGGAGTCGTGTACCCACACCATGATTTCGAGCACGCGCACGCAGTGGCACGGGAAACTCCAATGCACCAAGCCTAAGCGTGTCGGCGAGGTCAGGATGGAGGCGCTATCGCGCGAGCGTATCAAGGGCACCATACAGATGAGCGCAAGCGACGCCAATCATGCCATGACCGTTCATGTCTCCATCGCTGGCCGGTGGCTGGGCCCCAGCTGCGGCGACATCAAATAGACGGACTGCGCTTGCGCAGCCTGCTCCTGATGGATTCCAGACCAATAGAACCATTGGCCGGGACCGGGCTACCGTAGAAAAAATATCTGATTTTCATGCAGGCGTGCACTATAGGTGAACTTCAAGGATATCGTTATAATAATTTTCAGTCCCCATAAACCAAGGGAGAACGTCATGATCCGCTCGTCCATTGCCTCTGTATTGTTATGCCTCTTCCTCCAATCTGCGCTTGCCGGCCCTCTCGACGAAGCGAAGACTAAGACGCACCTCAATGCGGTCGCCGCAGGAGATATTGAGGCGCTGATGCGAGACTATGCCGAAGACGCTTACCTGGATTGGGTGGGCGGCCCACTTGATGGCCGTTATCATGGTAAAGCAGAAATCCGTGCGGTGTGGCAAAAATTCATCGCCGCCAATGGCGGGGCGCCACGGCCAGCTACATTCAGCAAGCTGGAGTCGTATGCGAATCCGAAGGGGACCACGGTCGAGGGTAAGGCGGACTATGGCGGGGCAAAGCCGGTCAAGGTATGGCACGTGCTGGTTTACCGCGATGGCGGACTGACGACTGAGATCTGGCAAATTGCACCGGCCATTGGAGCTAACCATGGACGTTAGCAACCCCGCCGGTTCAGCCATCGGCCCGATGGCCGCACTGTCGCGGAAGGACACGGGGCGTCCGGCGGCCATCGTTGGTTATCCGCTGGCGGCCCGGTTGGCGCTATAATTCGCGCATGCCCGCCGTCCAGCGAAGCTATCGCATCCGCACCTATCCCAATGGCGCACAGGTTCGCCTGCTGAGCCACTGGTTCGGCGATTCCCGCTGGCTCTGGAACTGGGCGCTTGACATGCGCACCAAAGCCTACCAGCGGCGCAAAGAAACTATTACCGGCGTGGACATTTCCCGCAAGCTCACCAAGCTCAAGACAGTTCCAAAGTTCTCTTGGCTCGCGAAAGTACCATCCACGTGCCTCACCCAATGCCTGCGCGACCAGGACAAGGCGTTTACTAACTTCTTCCGCCGCATCAAGGCCGGTGAAACCCCGGGCTATCCGCGTTTTCGGTCGCGGAACGACCACACGGTCTCGCTCCGGTTTCAGGATGTCTCGGAAACGAAGTGGACGTGTGGCATTGTCTCCCTGCCCAAACTTGGCCCGGTGAAACTGGCCGAGAAGGTTCCCATTATTGCCTGCCCCGACATGGTGACCCTCAAGCGCGAGGCCGACGGGTGCTACTACGTTACGTTCGGTGCCGAGGTGGAAATTGAGACGCTGCCATGGGTGGCCTCCGCAGTCGGCATCGACCTTGGTCTCGCGCACCTCGCCACACTCAGTAATGGCGAGAAGATCGAGAACCCGAAGCGCCTGGCAAACCGGCTGCGCTACCTGAAACAACAGCAGCGGTGTCTCGCGCGCAAACCGAAGGGTTCCATGCGCCGCGAGCGACAGCGGCTTCGCGTGGCCCGGGCCCACAGTGCCGTGGCGAACCAGAGAAGCTATACGATGCACCAGCTCACGACCCGTCTGGTCCGTGAGCATCAGATCCTTTGTATCGAGGACCTGAAGGTTAAAAACATGATGCAACACCCCCGGTTGGCACGGCCTATCGCCGATGCCGGCTGGGGCGAGTTCCGCCGGCAACTGGAGTACAAGGCCACGTGGTATGGCCGGACTCTGG